>SXGQ01273706.1_pt1 | contig 48746 bp, 64 predicted proteins | sample 3178371 | NCBI WGS metagenome assembly SXGQ01 (sample SAMN11356859, study PRJNA531348) | freshwater metagenome | isolation source: freshwater sample F1-20 | place: China: Fuxian Lake, Yuxi | collected 2017-12-25 | reverse complement strand
TGCTGTTCTGTTGCAAGGCTATCAGCTGCCCCTGCAGGGTTACGCTGCTACAGCGTACTCCTTAGAGAAGATAGAAGCTATAATTGCTCCGCCTTCAGCAATACGTTCATCACGTGTTGCGTTTTTTGTTGAAAATTTGTTTAAAGACGACATATCCAAACGTCTGCATGTAGTGGTACCTTCACATTACGGAGCAATACCTGGACTCCCCCATATTTTAAAGAACTATGTAAATAGTAAAGACCTTTCTGCTACGTAGTCTTAGCGGCCGACACTCCGACGCCCTTTTATAAGTGTGGAGAAGAGAGCTACTCTTCTCCTAAAGAAACTACTGACAAACAGACGGAGTAGACGTCCTTACCGCTGATGATTTTCATTTCTACACTTACTTATTTACTTCACCTCTAGAACGGGTAAAGTGCTGTCCGCTACAGGAGCTACAGCAGACTCTACTTTAGTTGAATCAGCGCAGTTAATACATGCTGCAGAATCAACTGCGGGAGCTTCTGAAGATGCTGTACTGTTACAGGCTACAAATGCGAACATTAGGAAAATTACAATTACTTTTTTCATTTTCTGTTTTTTTTGTTTAAAATAAATTTACCTGAATTGAGACAGAACCTGGCTTAACTGCGGTTTCGACATCACGCCAGAATTTCTATATACAACGTTTCCGTCATTTTCAACTACTACAGTCGGTACACTCGTTACATTATATTTCATAGCCATATCTCTCTGTTGATCTACATCGACATAAACTATTCCTATTTCTAGTTCAGAACTAACTTGTTGAACTACTGGTTTAAACATCTTGCATGGTCCGCACCATGCTGCTGAAAAATATAATACCATGATTTCTTTTTATAAATGTAAGGATTCTATGTAGCTTTAACAACATCTACTGAATATTTTTGTTGTACTCCTGGAATAGATGTGATTCGCGGCTCTACTCTGTAAGTAGAGTTGAGGGTTTTCATAAGATCATAACCTTCATGCTCCCAGACTTCAATAACTTGAGATGTATGAAAATAACGATCAGGTCCGTCAAGAATAAAAAGACATTGGTATTTGTTAGAATTCTCAAGATGAAGCATACCTCTCTCAACGTGCCCTACTTTATATCCATTTGGATGTTTATTATCAAATCTTCTATCCTCAATCTTAGTTACTTGTAGTAGAACACCTTGATATTTTTTAAAATCGAAAGTTTTATTTTCCATATTAGTAAATTACAGATTTAATTTTAGTATCAATTTCAACTACTACGGGTCTGTTTACGGGATCGTAGAACCGGTCGCAGATGCTAGCGTTTACGTATACAGTTCCACCTGCCATACTTTCACCGTAGCCTTCATGTATATGTCCGCAAACATGTAAGATTGGCCTTATCTCTTCAATCTTATTTCTTAATTCTTGGCACCCTACGTATTCGCTACTTGATGGAACATAATCTAATCTACCGACTACAGGTCCGTGAGTCACCACAATATCAGTATTAAGAGGAATCTGATCCCATATTTCTTTAATATCTCTACCTCTCTGTCTATTAAAAGCCCATCGCTCTCCGTAGAACCAAGGCGTTACCGGGGATCCCCATACCTTTAATCCGTTGATTTCTACTTCCTGGTTTTCCAAATAAGTAACGCTAGAACGGCCAGGTTCAAGATCAGATAAAATATTGCGAAGCCACGTGGGCTTTTGAAAGTGCGAGAAATCGCCCCATAAATCGGAATCTTCATACTCTCTAAAAAATTTAGGATCAAAAGATCGATCATGGTTTCCGGCAATAAATATAGCGCCGTAAGTGTAATTGCTGGCTTGTTGATCGATCCATTTTATGAAACTTTCTACTTCTCCCTTCTGTCCTACGCTTGTAAAATCTCCAGCGTGAATTAATAGATCTCCACCAGGAAGGATATTTCCCATTCCCTTAGAAGTCAAATGTTTATGTCTGGTATGCGTATCACTTATTAAAACTACTTTCATAAATTAAACTTAAGTAATCTAAATCACAGGACGAATTCACGCGTATAAATAGATATTCCGGAAAAAACTATTAATACATTCCCATTGCCGAGTCTTCTTCTTTCTTCTTATCATCTCTTTTTTCGAAAATAACAGATTCAGTTGTGAGTATAGTTCCGGCTACGGATGCTGCATTTTCAATTGCAGTACGGGTTACTTTAGCTGGATCTAATAGTCCTGCTTCAGTTGCTTCAACTACTTTTTGATTTTTAGCATCGTATGTATGAACTGATTCTTCAGTCTCATAATTCTTAACCTGACTTAAAACACGGTAATGATCTTCAATACCGCAGTTTGTCAAGATAGCTTTAAATGGAGCATGACATGCTCTCCTGACAATATCCCATCCTTTTTGATCATCATTAGAAGCTGCTGCAGGTAAACCGATACTTTCGAATGCTGTAATTAAAGCAAGTCCGCCTCCAGGCACTACACCCTCAACAAGTGCGGCCTTTGTAGCAAATAGAGCATCCTCTACTCTATCTTTCTTTTCTTTGATTTCAATATCGGAATTACCGCCTACTGAAATAATAGCTACTCCGCCAACTAATTTACCGAGTCTCTCCTGTAGTTTTTCTTTCTCATAGAAAGATGTTGCCTTCTCAATTTGATTCTTAATCTCCTGAGCTCTCAGGGTTATAGCTTCTTCTGTACCTTTACCATCAACAACTGTTGTAGTTTCTTTAGAAACAGAAACAGTTCTTGCTACTCCAAAAAATTCCGCAAGCTGCGCCGGAGTTAGTTTCTCAAGCTTATGACCTTTATTCTTAGAGATTACTTGTCCGCCAGTTAAAATAGCTAGATCTTCTAGAATTAAAGTACGACGCTCGCCGAAATCGGGAGCCTTGACTGCTGCTACTGAGACGATACCTCGCATCTTATTTACAATTAAAGTAGCAAGAGCTTCATCTTCTACATCCTCGGCAACAATAAGCAAAGGCTTTTGATCTGAGTTTGCTTTACTTAATGCATTTAAAATATCGGCAGCCTTAGTGATACGTCCATCGTAAATAAGAATGTAAGGTTCGTTGAGGACGGCCTGCATTGTTGTATTGTTAGTTACAAAATACGGAGACTTATAACCTCTGTCAAATTGCATACCTTCAACTATCTCGAGAGTAGTTTCTCCAGTCTTAGATTCTTCGATAGTTACAATACCTTCACGACCTACTTTTTCGATCGCTGTAGATATTAAGTTACCTATTTCTGTATCATTGTTAGCTGAGATAGTAGCAACCTGCTGAATCTGCTCTTGAGATGAAACGTCTTTAGAGATCTTTTTTAGATTATCTATAACTTGTTTAACGTACACATCGATAGCTTTCTTTACCTCTACAGGATTAGATCCTTGATTAATTAATTTTAATCCTTCTTCTACCATAGTTGTTGCAAGAAGCGTTGATGTAGTTGTACCGTCTCCTGCTTCGTTAGCAGATTTGATTGATACTTGCTTTACAAGCTGAGCACCAAGATCTTCAACCTGATCTTCAAGTTGATGAAACGATCTTGCAACAGTTACACCGTCTTTTGTTACTTTAACTTCTCCTGACTGCTCTTTTATTAACACTGTTCGTCCGCCTGGACCTAATGTAGAGCTTACTGATTGGTTTAACTTCTTAATACCGGCTAGTAACTTATTCTTTAACTCTATTCCAAATACTGTTGTTGTCATTTTTATAAAACTTTATTGTTGTTGTATTTTTCAAAATCTGGATCCACTACTGTTTCCTTTAAGACTTCAAGAGGATCTACTCTATCTTCTTGAGTACTAAATCTTGCATAAACGTCTTGCTCCTTGCAGATAAAATATTCATCGCCTTCTACTGTGATTCTGAGAGAGCCTAACTTAGGAATAAGTACTTTATCCCCTAACTGTAAATTCGAACTTACAAACTTATCAGAGTTATAATTGTAAGTATTTGAGATTGCAACTACCTCTCCCATTTCAGGCCTTTCTTTCCCTAGATCAGGAATAACTATGTTACCGTACATCTGTTCCTCTTCCTCAACAGGTCGAAGAATTAGATAACCATTTAACGGTTGTAACTTTGACATGCTTTTTATTTTAATTTACGAAATTATTTCTAGTTCTTCAACTATTTTTAAAAAATAAAGTACCCCTTCTTTCCTCAATACTGTATCGGCACCTAGATGATCTTTCCAAACATCTATAATCGGCCCGTGCTCTTCTTTGATTATTTTTTTAATCAAATAGAGCTTTCCGTTGAAAGGAATAAATTGCTTTGTAAGTGTAAACATAACTAGTACTTAGTAGGCCTATTAATTACTTTTCAAGGAGAGCCTTAGGTGAAGTTATCGTAATTTTACGAGTAGCTTTTCCTTCAGCAACTGGAATTGTAAGAGTAAGAAGTCCCTTATCGAGAGATGCTTCTAACTTACTTAAATCAAATTTAGTTGAAATTTTCCACGTAAGATCAAATGATGATCTCTTAATCCCCTTATAGATAGGCTGATTATCCTGCTGTGCAGGCTTTTCGTAACAGATTCGAAGAGAATCGTTTTCTACTAGAATATTAATATCCTCTACATTTAGGCCTACTGCAGCTACTTCAAAACGAATGCCGTTTTCAGTTTCGTAAATGTCTACTGGATGGGTTACCTTCTGCGTAATTGCAGAGAAATGTGCTTGTGTTTCTTTTAAATCTTTCCAGAGCAGGTCAAACGGATCAAGCTCAAATGGACGAAAGAATGTCGTCATAGTTTTTTGTTTTATGTTCCCTTACGGTGAACGGTTGGTAAATGTATCAAAACTTAAGGCCTACTAAGTACCTTGTTTATTTGTTATAAATATATCAAATAATCAAAAACCTTAAATTTTTGATTTATTCACTGTAATACTCCTGCTTACCGTCCATAAATAATTCTTCGATCTCATCACTCAGCTCAGGACTCAGACTATCCAACTTTGCTTTTGCTTGCTGGAAAGTAATAACTCCTCCTGTGTAAAGATCTTGAATTTGTGTATCATGTATATCCATGTTTGCATCATCTCCGTCAAATTCGCCGTCGAAAGTATCGTCATAATTTCTCCATCCTGCTTCTAATGCTTCTATAAAATTGAGAAGAGCTTTGGATAATTCATATTTAGCCTGTGGATTTTCTCCCAAAGTTGACTTAACTAATTGATCTAATTCTTGTATATACGCATCGGGTAAAAAAAGATTATCGTCCTCATATGCAGAAGGCATTCGACTTGTAAACTCAGGAGTATCGGACAAATTGATATCATCTGAGTGTAGGTTTTCTTTCAAAATTCCTGCTATTTTTTGAAACTTTCTAACTTCATTAATTTGGCTCTTTTTCATAATATTCCACTCCTTACTAATAAATATCTAGTGTCCATCTCGCATATTATTTGCCACTTCTGGTTCTGCAATAAGTTGAACTCCTTCTAGTTTAGTTGTATTTTCCATACAGTCTTGAACTATTTCGCATGCCTTTGGTACGAATTCTTCGTTTACTTGACACACTAACTGGTCATGAATTTGGCAGATAACTTGCCCTATAATACCTTCTGCCTTGAATCTCCTATTGATTTGCAAAGCTGCACGGTTTACTATACTTGCAGAATAACTTTGAATCTGAAAGTTTAAACAGTTATTAAGTGCGTTTTTATAATCTCTATACAAGCTTGTTGTATTCTCTACTCCATACTCCTGTTCTAGCTGCTTCCTAAATCGCCAATCATCTATTAATCTATCCCCGAGACTGCTATAAATTTCTTTTGCTTGAGGTAAATGCCGGATACGTCCTACTTTATTTTTAATATAACCATGCTCTTTGACGAACTTGCGAGAATTTTCACGCCACTTCCTTAATTCAGGAAATCCGTCTAAATAGCCTTCTACAAGTCTTTCACCCTCTTTCCTATCGACCCCAAGGGACATCGCAAGCGCATACCCGGACATACCGTATGCAATACCTAAAGAATATGCTTTAGCAGTTTGTCTCTTTACAGGATCAACTTTCTTAAGAAAATTAGGTGCTTTAGTATCAGGACTTACCCCTTCTAACTTTTCAGTTCTAATAGCGATGGTAGAATAAAAGTCCCAAGAGTTGTTAAAAATGTCTTTGAGTCCTTGATCGCCTGCTACAGTAGCAAATACTCTAGGTTCTAGAGATGCATAATCAGTATCAAGTAACTTTGTACCTTCATCGCAGATAAAAAATGCACGTACTACGTTTGTATAGTTCATTATCATCTCTTCGTCCTGACCTGGCTCTAATGGCTTAGGCAACTGCTGCATATCTGATCCATAACGGCCAGATACAGTACCGTTCTGTTTAAAATATGGATAGAATCTACCGTCTTCAGCAGCATCTAAGAATCTATCGACGTAGGCGGTTTTTATTTTTGTGAGTTTATTATACAAACGCAAATGCTTAGCCCATGCGTACTTATCCTTAATAGATTGGATCATATCTTCATCAAACTGTGCTTTACCCTTAGTAGTAGTTGAGATTGGTTTCTCACCTAATACATCGAAGGCTATCTTACCCATTTGGTCTTTAGACTGAATATTGAAAAACTGACCGTTATTCTCTTCTTTCCAAAGAGATAAACTAGTTTTAACTATTTGATCTTTAGTAAGACATTCTATATCGCCAGTTATCAAGTAATCCTTGATAGCTGAAGGAGCAAGGCTGACAACTGCAGCTTTGTTAATAGTAAACTTACCTGTCTTTTCAGATTTAGGTAGTTGAATATCGTTTAATTCGAGAAGTCTTTGAGAAAACGTTCCTTTGTTTTTAGGCGGATAGGCTTCAATAGCTTGATCTATAATCCAGCTCCTAACTTTAGTTTCACTTAAAAGTTCTTTTACTACTAAACTTGCTTGTTCTTCTAAATCCTTTGTAATACTTTCTTTAGTTTTTTCAATAAGAGAAATATCAAGTCTGATACCATGCTTTTCCATAGGGATAGTTACCTCTCTATAAACAGGCATTACCTCGTCGTGGAAGAAGAATTTCTCTAAACCCTCCGCTACTAGAATCTTATAGAAATGATGGTATATTCGTAAGGTGAGGTCGGTATCGGCTGCTGCATATTTAGATAAGATATCTAAATCCGCTTTGTATATTTCGTAATTTTCTTTAGAGGTAGACCCTCCATTTGCTTTTATACTTTCTTTTAAGGCTAATTGCTCTTCGTTTGCATCTGTTTCTACGTCAAGACCTATTTCCTTTTGTACCATTATTGCAATAGATTTCAATCCAAAAGGATTACCGTAACCAAATGCTCCCTCTTCTTTTACTGTATGAACTAGTAAAGAAGTATCGGCATATAAGTAGGGTAGTAAGTCGATTCCATAAAAGTTTTGAATAAATCGTAAGTCGAAAGATGCATTATGACAGATTATTTTTGCACCTATTAACTGTTTGATGACATAAGTTGCTAGTGCGTGAGCATTTTTACCCTCAATCTGAACTTCTTGTAGACGATCGTCTTTCCATATCATAGTTGGCATGTAGTAGCCCTTGCCTACCTCTCCGGAAACAGAGAAACCGATAATACGCCCCTTTCTAGGATTCAAACTATCGGTCTCAGTATCGAATGCTACGTACTCACTCGATCTTATATGTTGAACTAATTCTTTAAGGGTTTCTCTGTCGTTAACTGTTACATAACTTTTTTGTTTCGTCATAATCCTTCTTGATTCTCTATAAGTTTTTTTGCTTGATCGTAAGACATTGTAAGCTCTTTTCTCCTGCCTTTCGTGTCTCTAGTAATCTCGAGCTCCTGACACAAAGTAATAAATGCTTTGAGATCTTTCTGAGAATAGTAAAGACCCTGAGTCTGTACCAAGGATTCAAACTTACTAAAAGAAAGAGTAGGATCACCTACTAACTTCTTACCGTTTTGATAATACAATCTAAGAAGTTTTAAATTAAGCTCCAACTGTTTGAACTTTGGAGTTTGCAAAAGTTTTTTAGTTTCATCATAACTACCTATAGTATAGAAGGCGTTGAAACCAACTCCTACCAGAATAAGTAATTCTAAAAATACAGTTATAAAAAAGAATGCTGTAGAGTTTTCGTCGCTAAGATTGAGTTTGCCTGCAGCTTTTTCGTTAGATTTAGTCTCTATATCACCAAGTTTTGCTTCTTTAGTTTGCTGTAATGACGCAACAATCGAATCTCTATATGCCCTATCGGCTCTTGTTTTAGCAGGCTGGTTCCTATAATAGGTAATCTCTCTATCAAAATATGCTGCAATAGAATCAATTTTTTGAGAAGTTTGAGTCTCTACTACAGTTTCTATGGTTTCAGTATTATCTATGAGTCGATGTGCTCCTTTTATGGACAAGTAAAAACTTCCAGCAATTAAGCCTATACATATTAAGGTACCTATTGCAATAGATGTAGTAAACCTTCTGACTTGTAAAATACTTATCGAAAGCTGCTCTAAAATAAATCTTTTTGTAAGCTCATATCCGGTTAGAAATAAAGCTACGAAAAAAGTAAAAAACGTTTCTTGGTAAGGAAATAAAGGAGGTATATTATTTGTTATAGACTTTACAAAGAAGTAGCCGAAATAAATTAAAAATATATTTCCTAAAAAAGAAAAATAGTACATTATTCTATCTAATGTAAAGTAATTTTGCTCAAGTTTATGTACCTCAAGTTTTATTCTTAATTTATTATATTTATCTAATTTCATTTAAACTGCAAATGATTCGCCGCATCCACAAGTACGTGATGCATTCGGGTTAATAAATTCAAAACCTTTTCCGTTAAGCCCATCACTAAATTCGAGCTCAGTGCCAAAAAGGTAAAGCAGTGATTTCATATCTACGAGTATCTTAACATTTTTATCTTCAAATAATTGATCAGTTGATTTCTTATCTGTATCAAATTCTAATTCGTATGTTAAACCGGAACAGCCACCACCTTTTACACCTACTCGGAGATATGGAGTCTTATAGCTGCTTTGAGATACTAGCTCTTGAATTTTTATACTAGCTCTTTCAGTTACTGTTATCATTTTGATCTTTTTGATTCAACGTATTTTGCCTTTAAAATAACAGCTCTTTTTGCTATCGAAGGTTTAGTATAAGTCTGTCTTTCGCGAAGTTCTTTTACAGTGCCTATTCTACTATGCTTGTTTTTATACTGCTTCAATGCTTGTTCGACAGACCCGTTAACATTTATTATTATCATACGAACCTAAATTTAAAAATTTGCGATTTTCTCATATACTTAAGTTGTGATGTTTATTATAAATGATAAAGGACAGCTAAGCCAACTTGACTGCTATGTTTTTTATCTTTAACCATTCTCATAACTGATTGTTCAATACACCACTTGCTATTAATCTTATACCCTAGTGATGGTACATATGTGAACTGGCCTTTTTCTCCATTGAAAAATGTAGCACCAGTACGAACTCCGAAATTAAAGCCTTTTCCAAAGCGCTTTTCAACACCTACTAGTACAGGTATCTGGGCATTACCTGCTTTGTTTTGCATATAACCCAGAGTAACATTAATATTCTTTTTAGAAAAGTTTACTCTTTGTCCCCAAAATTTTGAATCCCAATTAACGTTTTTTGCAATTTGAGCGTTTACATTAGCGCCTGCTGAAACGTTCCATCCTTTCAATTGTGCAGACGAAGTTAATGAAACAATTATTGCAAAAGACAGTAAAAATAGATTTTTCATAGTTTGTTTTTTTGGTTTATAATCTATAACTGGACATGAGAAAATCGCAAAATTTTCATTAATTAAAAATTAATTCATCGAGTCCTTGTTTTTTTCTATAATCATTTATAGCTGCTTTTATAGCATCTTCAGCCAATACCGAACAGTGTATTTTTACAGGCGGTAAATTAAGCTCTTCAACTATAGCCATGTTGTCAATAGCTATAGCCTTATCTACAGATTTACCTTTCAACCATTCAGTTGCAACAGATGATGATGCAATTGCAGAGCCGCAACCAAAAGTTTTAAACTTAGCATCTCGAATAACCCCTGTTGCTTCATCGACCTCGATTTGAAGACGCATAACGTCTCCGCACTCTGGGGCACCTACCAATCCTGTTCCGACATTTGATTTAGATTTATCAAGTGTACCGACGTTACGCGGATTGTTATAGTGATCAAGTACTAGATTTGAGTATGCCATAGTTTAAACTTCTTTAATCATTCCATCTCTAACTAAATTTAACACGTTTCTATGTAAAGTACTTTCTTTTGTTATGTGTAGAGTCATACCTTCTTTATATAAATTAGTCCCGTGAGTAAAATCCTTTACAACTTTGAATTCCCTAACTGTATAGGTGTAAGGAAAAAGTTCATTTAATAATTCCCTACGTCTATTACATCCACAATCTTCCTTACCCGCTAGCTTCGCTAAACCTTCCGCTACCTTATCAATACCTAAAAAATTAGTGACTTTAGCGATTGTATCACCTAGTCCTTCAGATTCTTTAGTTGGGTCAAAATTTTCCATAAATTTTACATCTCTTCTAAAATGCCTAACAATTCTGCTACTATAAAACTAATTCCTGCAACTGTAAAATTCCTACCTATTAAAGCAAATCCCCCAATCAGTCTAATACATGATTTAACGAAGCTAATCCAGAAGTGCCAGCTAGTTTTCGATTCTTGTTGTTGCATAATCGTAGTTTAATATCAACCCTGCTGTAATGATCATAGTAACAGTATTCATAGACATATTTAATAAACCGCTATTGCTGCTATTCATAAACTTAAAGTTTCCTCCTCCCCCTGTATTTGAAAGCGTAATTGACATGTATATAAATATATACTTTACGTGAAAATACGCTGCTTATCATTTTGCCACTGTCCGCTATATTTTTCAGCAGGATTACATTCATGGAAATATATCTGTGCTACGCGAGCATCTTTTTCGATAAATATAGTTTCAGTTACTAGCATGATCGTACCCATGTTATTGGTTTCAAAACCCGGATCGAATACAGGGCTATTAATTAAAGTACCGTTACGCCAAAGAGATGAACGCTGTTTAATAAATGCTACCCGATTATCAGGTATTTTACAGCCCTCCCAAAATTCAATGTCGTATGTACCAGCATATAGAAGCCATCCTTCTGCTCCGTCTAGTTTAATAGTTTCGATTGGAGTATAGGTAGTTAGTTCGGTTTTGTCTTTTAATACTTTACCGATCTTATACGTCCTGTATACAAGACCCCCGTCTCCGTTTGAATCTCCTACTCGATTTACGGCTTTTAAAGTTACGTCAAAGCCAACTTGTGCAGGTTTACCTTTAGCGTTATCAAGCTTAAGTAGTCCTTCGTCTAAAATTTGCTGTACATTTAACATAGTAGATCTGATTATTTTCTAGGATATCCTTTAATAAATTCGTAAAATTCTGCTCTCGCTGCATCCTCTTCAAGAAAACATCCTGATAGTTTTGAAGTTTTCATACTAGCACCTTGATGCTTTACTCCTCTACAACTAACACAATTATGAGTTGCTTCAATCATTACTGCAACGCCAATGTTACCTTCACATATTTTATCAACTGCATTATGTATAGCTACAGTCAATTGCTCTTGAATTGCACCTCGTCTACTAAAATGTTCTACTATACGATTAAGTTTACTCAAGCCTACTACCCTGCTTTCTAAAGTTGGTACATAGGCTATATGGCATAAACCGTTGATAGTCTGATGGTGGTGGCTACACATACTCGTAATAGGTATACCGCCTTCAAATACTACCCCGTCATAGCCATCAGCAGGAAAACTAGTAACTGAGTCTAATTGCTCGTACCTACCTTTCCATAAGTCGTTAACGTATGCCTTAGCTACCCGAGTTGGCGTATTAGAACTGTTAGGATCATTTTCCCACTCGACTCCTAAAGCAGTAAGGAATCTGCCGTAATGAACTGCTGCTGCTTGGATAATTAACTTTTTCTCGCTATCAGTTAATGAATATCTACCTTCCTGAATTGCGTCACGTAAGTAAGTACTAATACCGTTAGCATGTCCAGCTTGCGCTAATTCTAGCTTTTCGATTTCGATATGTTTATCTCTACTCATAATTTATAGGTATATTGATATTGTTCTTAAACGTTCCTCTACTGTACCTTTTAATATAACTACCTTCTCCTTCGGTATATGTTTTACCATAAACTCTTTTATGACTCCATCGATCTTAAGCTGTAATTCGTGACTTAAACGATCGGGATCGGCTACAAAGTCAAACTCAACTGGAATATAAAAAAAACGTTCTACCTGATCTTTAGTTTCTTCGAACAGGGTAATTAGATCTTGAATAAGAAGATTAGGGGCAAGAATCTGCGAGTAGATGATACAGTCGATGATACTACGGGTACTAATTACATTCTTATGAGTTAAATAATTCTGATAGGCCCAGGCAGATAGCTCATTAATTACATACTGTTTTTCGTAGTTAGATAGCTCTAGTTGTTTACCTATTTTAATAGCAGGTCTAGAAAAGCCGTCAGTAACGTAGTACTCGGGAAAATTAGCAGATACTTCTTTTAGCAAAGTAGTTTTACCGGTCCCGTGAGATCCAAGTAATATTTTCATCTATGTATTTTGTAAAATATACGAACTCTTACTCAAATCTCCAATTATTAGTAAAAAAGTTTTTCCATGCTTGCAAAGAAGTACTTCGGAGAATATAAAACATCTCGTCTAAGCTCTGTGCTGTATTAGGAATTGAAGTAAATCTAACCACTTCTCCTTCATCTACTCCTTCAGTTACTCTATGTACTACAGAACCGACGGTTTCGTATTTTCTTTCCCACGCCCTAACCTGGGGATCTTTACCTTTTAATTCCGGATAATAGGTAATAAGGCCAGGATGGCCGTTATAAAGCTGCCCTTTAAACTGACTAAAAAGCTCAGGTGGAAGGATTCGCAAAAATCCATGTAAAGTAACTAATTTCTTTTCTAACAATTCTAGAAAGAGGTAGTCTTTTAAAGCAGGTCTAAAAGGTATCGTTCTTATAATCACACCGTTTTCTCCAAAGAATCTCAAGTTATCTTGCGGTATCCTTGATATATGATTAGTCACAAGAAGGCTGGGGAGAAAGCCAATCTCCTTAGCTATAGCGATAACCTCTGATCCGGTTTGCGATACTAGTACTCCCCAGTTTTCTTGAACTTTTATCATTGTCCCATTGCTTTTTGACTGTACGTAGTCGGGCTATTTAGTACTGCGTTAAGTAATGCACTACTTGAAGCACGTAATGGGCAAATATCTAACGATCCTCTACGGGCATAAAGTAGCATTACGCTACAATCATCCACATTAGGATTGGACATAATTTCAGTAAAAAGTTTTTCTGCACAAAATTCATGGAACTCATTAACCTCACGCAAAGAGATGACTAACTTTAAAAGTTCTAACTTATTTACAATCCCTTTTTTAGTTCTAATAATAAAGTATGCTGCACCCGTATCTTTTTGTTTTGTATGTCGGCATCTTGATCTTAAGATATTAGTGAAATACATAAACATACTACCTCCGCTCCCTTCCTCTGTCACAATATTATACTTCTCTTTTCCGTTGTAATCGGTTATCTTAGTTGATTCTAATTCGCTAGAGGCGATTTCGGTAAATAGATCTTTATACCCTCGGCCTACATTCTGACCTAGAAAAATATCGTCTCCTGATCTAAAGAAGCCTACTTTTACTTCTGCACCGATTGCTTTACTTACGTCTTTTTGTACTTGTTTTTCATAATTGTCGATAGCTTCTGGAAGCGTATCACCCATCTTACACATATCAAAGGTATTCAAATAGAGCTTAAACGACTTAGACTCTACCATAAACTCCGAACTTGCAGGGCAAATAATTTTCAAAGTACCTGCTACCGGTAATCCGTTACTTAGTAGAAAGGTAGCTTCATGACAATGCCAAGTATCAAAGCCTACAAATTCATTTCCTTTAATACCCCAGTCTTGACGTGCAAGAATACGAGGCATAGGATTTAACTGAGAAGAATCGAAAGTATCTGTATAGACAGCATAGGAGTTAGCCGAACCAAGGGTTTTGGAGGCTACGTCGGTCATATTAGTTGACATAGTCGCGGAAAGTTTTAACGTTTTGAAAAATTAAATTGAGTTGTTTTTCTGATAGTTTGATATCGAGATTATCGGCTAGCTTATCTTTCGGTTTAGGTGATGTAAGTCCGTTAGGCCCTAGTTCATTTCCTGACCATCCGTTTACAATCGGTGAGCTAGTATCGAGAGAATAAATATAACGGTGTATATGACTTTGATTAAACTTATAGAGTTGAAACTCTACTGGGTTCTGACATCCTAAAAGATGAAATTTATAAGAACCTCCAAAAAATTTATACCTTTTTGCATACCACCAATTCAGAAATCTAAATCGAACAGTTACATAATCGGAATCAGGTACTAGATCAAACGGAAGAGCAATAATATCAACATCCTTATCTACATAAAAGTCGATGCAATCAGCAATTTGATCAAAAGTATCTCCTTGACATACACCAATGTAATTTACGTTATCAGATCTATACTTAGCTAGATACTCTACAGCGTTTGACATAGTCTGCTTGTAATCGTTAACTTTGTCAGGAAGTACGAGATGTGTTGGTTTAAATTCTTCTCCTAATTCATAGAGTTCATCACCCGGAATTGACTGCCCTAATTCAAAGGCAGAATTATCTAAAATAGAATAAGTAGCAGTCTTTAGTTTTTCCTTATAAAATTCTGTATAACCTCTATCGTTATTAAGTAGGTGCCCTAATACATAAGGATAATCGCTAATAAGGTCGTGAAAGGGAAATAACTGCTTAGGTATTTCGTGACTTATTTTTATCATATGTTTGCTTTTTTATGTTCCGCTAATACCTGCTCTACATGTGCTCTTGCTACCTCCCAAGTTACAGGTCCGGTTTCGTCAGCATATTCTACAGGATCAGGTCGATCTAGCTTAATAAATGCCTCAATACGTTCTACTGATGCAGCTGATTTATAATCCGAGTACCATTTAAAAGCATAGGTTTCTGGTCTATAATAATGCTTGATCGGTTTATACGAAGTATTAGTACGCTTATAAACTTCGTTAAAATCTAAATCCAAGCCTTCACAGCAGCTCTCTCCATCTACTAAAATATCGTACTTATTCATTTCAAGATAGGGAGTATAGAAGTTAACAAGCTCTGAATCCCAGTTACCGATTTTAAATGCTTCCATATCTGCATCGCGAAATTCTTGACGGCAATCAGGATAGATAGCGTGATCACCGGCGTGAATTCCTAATGCAATTACAACGTTATCTCTTAAGGTACAATCATCACCTGTAGGTTTGGTTGCGAGAGATAGCGCTACTGCTTGAATTAAAGAGCTAAATATTTTATTACGGTTAGGTACAACTGTTTCTTTCATGTTGTCCTGTTCGTAGTGTCCTTCCGGTACATCTTTACCGCCTTCAACTAAAGTTGAATTTAATAATTGAGATAAACCATCTAACTTAATAACTTGATGCTTTACAAAATAAGGGTATTCTACTGTTTTAGATTCTTCATCTATAACACAGTATGAATTAATGTAATCTACTAAGTCTTTTGCACGCTCTAATTCTACTTTGTGCTTCTGACCATAATCAAAACTTAATGCTGTTACTTCGTAGCCGTTAGCTAACAGGTGTAACAATAATGAACTTGAGTCCATTCCACCTGACAACGATAAAACTGCTTGTTTTTTCATCTGTTAAAAATTAAAATAAGGAGCGTATTATTTTATAACCCGATTAACTCCTTAACCGGCTTTTTTATCTTCTTTACTATTGAGATCCTTCTGAAGAGATATAATTTGATTAGTTACACCGGTCACTAAAGTACCTAGCTGTTCCCAAAGTCTATCGCATTCTCCTTTAAGTTTATTAATAGCTACCCATTGAACTACTTGTAGGGTAATTAAGAGAGAGATAACACCTATATAAAGGTGTTCCTGTGTTAATGTTACTGTCATTTGATAATATACTAATTTTGTACCGTATCGTCAACTTCTCCGCGCATAAACTCGTAGGCTTCAGGCGTACCTGGGAATGCGATAAAATCTGGATGATCCATAGCTCTTTGTAAGATCTTTATCGTCAAATCCCTGTCCTTAGTGTCTATAACTAAGGGTTCAAAGATAAACTCGGATTCAGTATCTTTTTTACGCGTCAAGTAATAAAGGCTTCCAGCACCTAAATGCTTTATCGCTTCGTAAAAACTTTCAGCTGTTGTTTTTTGTATCATAACTTATGATCCTGCAGTGAATTAAGCATTTCTCTTATCCTCTCCTCTAATACATTTACGGCAGTTCGTAGATGCCCTGTATCTTCCGGTTGAAATCTTGATCTCAATAATTCGATCTCGGCAAGTAGAGCTAAGGTATGCTCCTTTGTATTCTCAATTTTCATATTATTTTTTATTTTTCTTAACAGAACTCTTCTTTTTTGCTTTTTTTTCAACTACTTCTTCTATAATTGAAAATTCAGTATCGTCTTGATAGCACTGATCATCTTGTAAACGAATAATTCCATCACATTCGCCATCAGGACAATCTTCAACCATCTCAATTGCTTTACCAGCATCATCTGCTTCAACAATATAGGACCACGTCTCAACTAAAGTACGTTCACCCATGATTTTAAACTTTGGCATATTATTTTAATTTATCGATTTGTCTAAGTATACTAACTATACCATATAAGGCAACACCTGCTATTAACATAACAACAACTCCAAAAATAAATTCATTCATATATTATACGTTTAGTGTTTTATCAAAATATTTGAAGAATATGTAATACTATATTTCTCAACAAATTCTAAACATTCCTCCTCAGTCCCCATAAAGATAGCATTAAATTGTTTTCCGTAATTGGGATCAATTAATTCATTCAACGGTAAAGTATCAGGAACTTCTCTACTAACTATGTAGTTTGAGGGCTGAAGTGTTTTTGAATCATAAAGAGCTGTAACCTCTAATTTCTGTATTTTCATATTATACATTTAATGTTTTATAGTTTTTTATCACTAGTCTAGTGAATTCTTCTAAAAATATTTTTGGTAGACTTACAGTATAAAAACTATCAGGTTCTGTATTACTAGATATGGTGATATTTAACATTCTTACATCATCTTTTTTTTCAAAAATTAAAATCTGTGCTGCCTGTGTAAGTGCTTGTTCTATTGTTTTCATATTATACATTTAATGTTTTATTCCAAGCTGATATGTGTAAACGGGTTAAGCCACGGAACTTATAAATTTTAGCCATTTCTAAAACGAAATTAGTACGCTCGTGAAAATCATCCTGATCATCTAAACCAGGCATACAAACTACATTCTTGAGAGGTATGCTAAATGGTACGACAAAGTCGCGGAATAATTCCTGTACATCTTCTTCAGTCGAGATAACAAACTTGAATTGGTAGTTTCCATGTTCCATTATACGCTTTATAGCGTCAGGTACAATACGTTGTTTAGCTGTCATACCTGAATTTGCTAGTTTAGGGGAGCAGTTAATTTGTCCCATTAAGTCAAATAAATCATCTTCAATTACTACAGTACCATTAGTTTCAATTTCATTATAGACATTAAATTCTTCATGAAATTTTTCTTGTATACTCCAATATTTAAAGAAATTAGTAATCGCTTCTTGATGTCCTTTGATTGTAGGTTCTCCGCCAGTCCAAATAATGTGAATAATTCCGTTTTTAATATTTTCGTAGATGCCCTGTTCCTTCCAACGATCAATTAAATATTGAAAATCTTTATCCTCACCTCTCCACAGCCACTGAGAGGTACTGTCACAGGTCCAGGTTGCTTTACCTTCAGCTTGTAAATCACCTACAAATATTTCACCGTCTTCAAGCTTTTGCTCTTTAGCTAATTCATTAGCAAACCTACGTGACATACCGCATGTCAGATTGCATATACCTAGACGAACGAAATAAGAAGGTATCCCGCTACTTATACCTTCTCCTTGTACTGAATAAAAATCGCTACTAATCAGTAATTTATTTGGATTTATCTTTGACATTCTTTTTACGCTTTAATTGCTTTTCAGAAATAGTTTCTTCTACTACTTCAACTACTTCAGGTTTAGGTTTACGGGTAGCAGCCTTCCATTCAGATTTAGGGATATACATCCAAGTACTTCCGGCCTTAGCATCGGCTTGACGATTACCTACTCGCTGGATATCACCAGTTTTGATATTTTTAATGCACTTCATGACTCTTTTTTTATTATCTTAATTTTTGTTTATAATCTTCAATTAAGGTTTTTTTACCGGTATAACCTCCGTGTTTTTAGATAATTAAATATATGATTAATTTGTGGATATTCCAACAAAATACCTAAAATAGTTGGGTGCTGGTCTCCACAAAGACCAAGGGCATGCATAACTGATTCAAACATATTTTTTATTTGTAGTGATGCAGTTTCTTATTCCATTTGTCAATCTGTGTTTGACAATACCACTTGCCTAACCAGCTTGAGGCAGTTTCATATTTTTTTTCCCACTCCTCTATCCTACGGAAGATGGGGGCATTAGCCTTATTTAAAATATCAATGTCGTAATAACTATTATTTTCCAACATAGCTTCTTCCCAATGTCCTTCACTGCATGCGGGCGGTTGCTGTTCAATAAGCTTCTTACGTTGTGCTTTTTTATTATTTTTCATACGTAGCTGAATTTTTATTATTTTCCATAAATTCAACTTTTTTAACTTTAACTCTTCCGTTCGTTTCTTCTTTAACAAATATATTTAATTTTTCAAAAATAAATTTAGCAAACTGTTCGGCTCCAACTGCAGGAAGTACTCTTAGTTGAATTATACCTTCTTCGTACATGTTGTGAAAATAAGAACGATACGGATCATCCTCTGCTACGATAGTTGTATGGTCAAACATATAATCTATCCAGGCTTTAGGATTCATTCCATCGATAGTACCTTTTGCACGTTTCATGCCTCCAAAATCCCAAACCCAATTACGGTGATCTAGTTCACCTTCAAACCATACTCTAAATGATACTCCGTACCCGTGAAGAAAGCGGCAATGTGTTCCTTCTGCTTTCCATTGGCGAAAAACACAGCTATACCCGTCAAATAATTTCGTGGATTTATATACGCTCATAACAGATATTTAAAATAATCTAAGAACTTTTTTTTATCTTAACAAATTTTTTCTCTACTAAAATGCTACCTTTTTTATGTTTAGGTTCATAAGGGCAATGTCTACATCCTGACCCGCAACACTGACCTCTCGCTAAATGAAAAAGAGCCGTGAACACGACTCTTTCTCCTTCTAAGCAATAATGTATATCTTTCAAAAACTGTTTATTTTTTTTCATACCATTAAGCACCAAGGCTTGCGGTTACCCATCCTGCTCCGTTATATGCGTAGAGTTTGTTATTAGTGAAGTCGAAATAGAAATTACCGGCTACTGGGCTTGCAGAAGCAGTTCCTGGAATAATAAGTGATCCGCTTACATTTATACTTAGACTACCGGTTACGGTGAATGATCCTGATACAGTCAAGTTAGCTGCGAAGTTACCACTACCGCTTACGTCTAATGTATATTGAGGTAGTGATTTGTTGATGCCTACCTTTGCTTGAGTCATTGATCCGGAGAAGCCGGTATTGTTAATGTCTCCATAAGAGCCAGTTGCAAAAATTATACCGCCTATATTTATAGAATTCTGTCTACTATTTTCTAGGGTTATACCGGTTCCGATTATAATATTGTTAGTACCTATCTGATTTTCTCCTGGATTTCCTGGGAATAGGAATCCAGCTTTATATCCTATTATTGTAGAGTAAGAAGCAGTACTAGCTGCTTGCCCTGCAAACTGTCCGATAAAGGTTGAAAGAGAAGCAGAAACGGCTGCATATCCTGCGTTCTCACCAACAAAGAATGAGCCTACAGCTTCTCTTGCTCCTAGTCCAGCAGCACTACCTAGGAATGTTGCTCCGCCAGCATTTGTTGCTCCGTTTCCTGCATTACTACCTATGAAAACAGAGCTTTGAGCATTAGTAGCCAAAGAGCCTGCTTGATACCCTACAAAATTTGAATATGATGCGTTATCTGCATTCTTTCCAGCAAAAGAGCCTATGAAGTTAGAACCTTCAGTTACTGGTGCACTATAGCCGGCCTCGTATCCTATGAAGTTACAGCCTGCAGCGGTAACAGCTTCATAACCCGCTTGATATCCTATAAAATTCGAACTGTTAGCATTAGTTGCCCTAACTCCTGCAAAGAAGCCTATAAAGTTGGCGTTGTCTGCATTAGTTGAGCCTGAACCTGCACTTCTTCCTAAGAAATTTGATTGATTTGCAGCGCTTGCTCTATAACCTGCATAAGCACCTAAAAAGTTAGAGTCGTTAGCGCTTGTAGCTTCAAAGCCGGCATTGGTTCCTATAAAAATTCCTTGAGTAGCATTAGAGTTTCCTGCTCCTGCAGCTTGACCTATAGCGATTAAGTTGTCTGATCCGTTACTCCCGTTACCGGCATCCAGCCCTAAAAATATACCGTTAGTAGTATCGAACCCTGTTGTAGAAGGGATCGTTGAATATATTGAAGATCCACTACTTGATACAGCAAGTACTACGTTAGCTCCTGGTGCATATGATGCTGAAACAGCATTTAAGACATAGCTAGCAGTTAACGAATTTGAAGCAAAAGAAGATGAAACAGCATTTAAGACATAGCTAGCAGTTAACGAATTTGAAGCAAAAGAAGATGAAACAGCATTTAAGACATAGCTAGCTGTTTGTGCTGTTATAGATGAGGTTACTTGTGGTAACGAATTTGCTAAATTAGTTATAGATAGTTTCGAAGTCGTAGCTGTAGCTACTACAGGTAATACATCAGTACCAGTTACCGAAGTAACTGCAGGTAGTTGAGATATTCTTACATTTGCCATTTTGCTGGGGTGTTTACTTTAGGATATACTATTCAATATTAGTACCGGTTATTAAATTATTGTCGTCTTCAGTCATTAAGAAATCATCCACTTCCGTAACCATATAATATGTGACCTCTACTGGAGCTGGAGATCCTGCTACTGCTCCTGTCTCTTCATATCTTATGTATTCCTCAAAAGCAGCTCCGGGAGATATATTAGAAGGGAATTTTACGTTGCGCATCTTAACGACGCCGTCTTGGTAAGTAGTAGGCTTGTTTCCGTTCGGAGTATTAATTTTTAACCTACTCCTTCTAAATAAATCTAGGAGACTCATGTTAATAAATAGCTAGAAACTCAGCTCTATACCTATCTGGCCCACGTTCTTTCATTGTAGTGATAAGCTAGACTACAGTTCTTATCGTCGTAAATTTGATTACTATCGAAATACTTTACTTTTTGGTTATTCATACACCATTCAGTAAGTGCATAAGGGCTAAAAGGTTCAGATTCGTCTTTTTTCGAATTAGTTCTAGTAAGACAGTATTCGATATATTTCTTAGTCAATCCCGATTTTGCAAAGATTACGTAATCATCTAGTAGATATATCTTTTCAGGCGTACTGTACGAATAAAAGCTGTTCCTTCTTGTGAATATCAAGTCACACTCCTCAAAAATACTGTAAATTGAATCAAAAGGTACTTTCCATTCTATATCAAAATCACAACAAATACCTCCCTTTTGATCAAGTATCAAATATCTACCAAGCTGTAATTTGTGAAAAATAGACGATCTACGGTAAAGTTCTTCAAAGTCTCCTAATAAGAGAACTATCTTCTCGTCAGTCCAAATTTGAAACTGATAGCCTGGGTTTAATTCCTGAGTCTTTCTATAATTTTGTTTGAAAGTCTCAGGAATTTGTCCATCTCCAACCCAGATATAGTGAACTAAACTATTAAACGACTTCACAAGCACCTCCTGCACAAGCAACCTCTCCCATCAAATTAGTTGTATCGGCAAATTCAACTACTTGCGAAAGATCAATATCATTCAAGCTTTTTAATAGTTTTTGATAGTCTTCTTTAGTACAATCTTCAAACGGTGCTTGCTTATAAGTATGTTCAGAAAACGGAAGTACTGAAAGTCCATTATAAAACTTTCTATTTTCCCACATCCATTTACCTACCTCTTCCCATTCGTTATCTTTGATTGAAACAGTAGCTGAAATATTGTGAGTATTTTGACCTGTTCTATGACCGGGCTTAATCCAGTTCTGATAGAAAAATTTAACTCTTTCTAATAACTCTAAAGCAGATTCATGCCTTAAGAGGGATCCTTTTGGTGCTTTTTGCGGAACAGAAATGACTGCGGTATCGTGAGGGCGGAAATATTCGTCTTCAACAAGCTCAGGATGATTGATAGAAAGGTAAGTATAGATAGCTTCATTCTTTCCTACGCGAATCCTGCGAATATAGTAATCATTATGCCATGCATGTATGCCGCTTGAAGTACCAAGAGTTAAGGAAGAGGTGCCTGATGGCTTAATAGTAGTACATCTTGCAGCTGAATTAATTTTTATTAATTTAGCTACTCGTTCGTTTTCTTCTTTTACAATCTGTGCTGCCTGCTTAAGATCTAACTTTTGTGCAGCACTGGATCCAATACCGGTCATACCGACACCGATTAAAGCGTCTTTCTCAGTTGTACGCTGCCATACAGGACGTAAGTAGTGGAAGTTTGAATAAGATGCTTGTAAAGTACCAATGAAGGCTGCTGCTTTTACTCTTTGATTGAGATCTTCTTGATCATCAACGTCTGAGACATTTACCTCACACAGGTTACAGAACTGATAGGGACGTAATGCAATTTCACAGCATGGATTAGTGCCCCAATCCTTATCATTGTTAAAGTAGATACCCGGTTCTCCCGCTCCTGAAGCTTTGATTTTTTCCCATAGATTCAAAAAGAATTCTTCAGTTACTTTGCTTCGGAGAAGAACCGCAGAATTATTAGCTCGACCTCTTTGAGGATTACGCTCCCACCATGGCCCAGACTTAGCTGCAATCATATCTTCATCATCAGCACTGAATAAGCTAATTAAAGCCGCCCTACGAATACCACCTGTCAATACAGCATCTGCAATATGACATACTATGTCGTGTACTTCAATTGGCTTTAGTTTATCATTATTCTCTTTACTATCAAAGACTCCTTGAATTTTAAGTAAGCATTCTTTAAGAGGTTGAGGGCCAGGTGCTTTACCGCCGGAAGTAATTAATTGAGCTCCTTTGGGTCTAATATCGGAAAAGTCGAATACAGGTGTAGAGCCTCCTTCGAAATACGAACGTACTAATACCTTTACAGCGTCAGCCCATCCTTCAATACTATCTCCTATTAAGAAACGGCGATGTTTTTTTGGATCAGGTTTCCTGATTTCTGCTAGTTGTTCGACGTGATGCTTCTGTACAGAGTAACCAACCCCGGTACCGCCAAGTAGTAAGAACATAGTCTCACCAAATGCTCTCCAATCATCTATAGGTAAGTATGCACAATTATATATACGGTTAGGACTAATTTCAATAGGCTTACCAGCAAACTGCATAGAACGCATAGAAGGTAAAGCTTTTTTATCATAGACAAACGTATAAGCATCTTCAATCTCATCTTTTAAATGAGGGAATTTTTTTAAGTGCATATTCTTATTACGATCTACTAATTCGTACCAAGTTTCTCTTCTATTAACAGCTGGATTAAACTTAGCGTACTTCATGTAAACGGTAATGTCACTTAAGATGCTCTGGGAGATGTCCATGTTTTTACTCTTTTTATTTAGTTTTAAAGATAAGAAATTCTGTCGGCGATCTTACAATGCCGTTAAAATCATAACTATTTTCTGAATTCTTAGCTTAAGTTAGAATTCAAGCCGTTTTGAAATCTCTTGGCTTGATAGCTATCTGAGGCTTGCGGAGGGCGGAAAGTAGGATCTACCATATCTCTTTCAACTAGATCATTAGTTCCGTTTCTTTCCATGTTGAATACAAACTGATCGTAAGTAGTTTGATTTACTGGTGGCGCAAAAGGTGTTCTTTTTTCAACGTATAATTCTGCAATACTCATAGTGATAACTTTTGTACTAATAAATAGCTTATTTCCCTAATTCAAAAAACCTTTGCTGTAAAAAATTTCGTTCTTCTGCGCTGAAATTTGTAACTGGTTTACCAGGTACTACTGCTCCTTCTTGAACGAATTCATCCTCACCCATTTCGCGTGCCTGTATCTCGATATTACCGTTTTCAGTATTAATTTTTACTGGATAAGTCATACCGTCGCCGCCATATCGATTTTTCATGATATGTGCTCTACCTGTCCCATTCACCTTATCTAACCTCTTTCTAGACAGTGACATCGCAAAGTCTGCAATCATAATCTTATTGTATGATCCAGCTGCTTTATCACCCTCAATGACATCATCTTTTGCACCTGCTCTATTTACTTGAGATACGGTCCAAATTGGTATCTTAAGATCTCGAGCAAGGGCCTTGGTGGAGACATAAATATCATCTATCTCATCTTTTCTATCAGTAGATTTACGCTTCGATTTTAAAAGATCTACATAATCAATAGTAATGAGATCAGGTCTATGCCCCAAATCTGTAAGTTTTTGAATATGGCTTTCAATAGTAGATATAGATGCTTTACCCATCGAAAACTCTTTAATTATAAGCTTACCAGGTAATTTACTTACTGCTTCATCTACTTCTTTTCTATGCTTCCCTAGATCCTGAATTCTAATCCCGGTAAAGATAGCGTCATATCTCTTACCCATATAAGTCTCGGATAATTCGAGGGTGTAATGTGCTACAATACCGCCTCCTGAAACTATCATCGCTCCAAGTGCTACTAACATCCAGCTTTTACCTCCGCCTGGGTTACCGAAGATAATTCCTAGATCCCCTGAACCTAATCCTCCTTGTAGTAGCTCATTAATATGCTCCCAGGGAGTAGGTTGTGGACCTCTCTCTTCCATTCTATACCTAGTTTCAGCATCTTTTTCGTATTCGTGACCGATATTTTTATCTTGTCCAGCTTTTAATGCAGTATCAATTAAATACCGAATATCATCATACTGCCCTTTTTCGAGTAGCTCAACAGAGGATAGTAGAGCTTTCTTTAATTGCTGGTTTTTACAAAAATTTGAAAATTCTTGCTCAACAAAATCTCTATCCTCGTTAGACGCTTTATAAGACTCTTTTAACTGCTCAATTACTGATACCCTAAGTACCTCGTTTTCGATCTTTTTAACCTCTACTTGAAGAACATCAAGAGTAGGGGTGGTATGGTATTTGTAATGGTACTTTAAGATCTCTTCAACAATCCATTTGTGTGCTGGATTATCGAAATAATCCTCTTCGAGTATATCGTAAATACTTTGTAAAAACTCTCTATGCTTAAGAAGGCTAGATAGGACTTTAATCTGAAAACTAACTCCGTATTGATTTAACTGATTTAAAACACTCATATTCTAATATAACAAACTTTTTTCAGTCTTTCAACTTATACTGCGTTAATTTTGCGAACGTTTCATTAAGCCAGAGTTGAGGATTTAATAATGTCTTTCCTAATTGATCTTCTCGGTATAACCTTAAAAAGCAATTAGGGTCAAAATTGGTTTTTGCATTTTCGATAATACCGTCTAACACTACTCTATCTGCTTCAGGGATATTTGGATTTTGCAAATCCATTAGCTGTTTGTTAATTAGTAACTGATGTTTAAAGTTGTAGATATCAACATACTTTTTCTCTTTACCTTTACATTCTTCAATTAACTGTTCTATTTCAAATCTAGTATTTGAAGCAATTATAGGAAATAACTTTATTAATGTCTTAGCTGCAATTCCTTTTACCCCTGGAACATTATCTCCTTTATCTCCAACAATAATTTTATGAGTTAGGAAATTATGAGGAGGTATTCCGTAATCATTTACGACCTGTTTAGGGCTATAAAAAATTTTTTTAACAGGACTATAAACGGAAACGTTTTCGTTAACAAGCTGCAAATAGTCTTGATCAGTCGAAAGTATAAATACTTTCTCATTAAATTTCCCTGTTATATACCCTATGACGTCGTCTGCTTCTATTTTATCTATTACCACTAAGTCTACTGGGAGACATTTGAGATAATCGATTAGACGAACTATTTGAGCAGTTATAGATTCTGATTCTTCATCTTGATTATCGAAAGCGTCCCAGTTTGAAATTTTAGTAATGTGCCTGTTAGCTTTGTAATCAGGATATAGGTATCTCTTATTTGTAGATCCACCTTGTCCGTCAAAAACTAAAATAACTCTGGTTGGCTGCAGTTGTTTTACTACTGAGCCTATTGATTTTAAAAAACCCGCTAAACCTCCGATATGTGCCCCGCTTGGATTAATATGGCCGATAGCTGTAAAGCTTCGTAAAAAAGTATTGAGAGAGTCAACAATCAGTACTCTGCTGTTTTTGTACAATTCCAACGGTACCTGCTTCTCCATCTGTTCGAACATTTTCCTGTAATCCATTCTTTTTCTGTTTTGCTATAGGATTAGCAAGTCTATCTGCAATCCTTTCACGTATTATTTGAATATCCTTTTCAGTAGGAGTATAACTGTTCATTAATTCTGGAGGAACACCATCCCATGATTTTAAATATGACTGAACGTTAAAACCTCTTGCAATACATTCCTCATAAAGATCAATGTATCTCTCCTTTAGATAGCCTAACTTGTCATAAAAGAAAGATACATGACCTTTGCCGAGAGAGAATTCTTTAGGTACGCTGTTTAGATTATACCTACCTCTAGCTACAACATTTGGTATACGTTTTAGCTCTCTATGTTCAGCAATGAGATGCTTATTACTTAACTCTTTGGGTGGTATACCTGCATTTATTCTCGTCATAGCTTTTATTCAAACTGAATATAAGCTATTCTTCTGTAGGATCAAAAACGTCTTTATTGTCTTCGTCAGTTTCTATCACTACATCGAAATCAGTAGACCCGAGAGTTTTTAACCAATCCTTAGAGTATTGCTTTTTGTATGCGTCGATAGCTTGCTTTGTATCGTCGATAAAGCCGTGGGCAGTCATAATAACCCTACCTGTAGATGTAACATCGTTAACGTGATTCTTATCGCAGCTAACTTTAGTACGCTTTGCAAATTCTACATCTTTTCCGTTTTTAGTTGCCTTAATTTTATTAGTTCCAGAGTTAGTTACATTTCCGAAAGTAATAATTAAAGAAGCATCGAAATACATAGTATCGCCGCCTTTATTTTTCATCTTAGGCTGGGCCATAATATTTTCAGCTTTAGCAACCCAGATTTTATTTACTGCAAGCATAGTATTAGTATAGGGCTGGCTTTGCTTACGCGATAATACGATCTTCTGGTTAATAAAGTTACCGAATTGCTGTGACATAGCTCCAGCATTCCATTCATTATTATTCTTACTAGATTCTACAGATAAACGACAAGGAATAGATCCTACAGAGTCCCAGAGGAATAATAAATCGTAAGGAAGATTTCCTTTCTTTTGCTCATCGAGAAGATCAGCAATAAATGCAGCTACATCTTCAATAGTATTTAATCTCTCCCTATCTACGTAGATAAAAAAGCCTTTATAGTCTGCTACCTCTCCTTGCTCGTTAGGAACCTCTTCAAATACTAACCCCATTTGTTTAGCATGCTCCCAGTTCCATTTCATCTCAGTAATAATAAATACAGGTAAGATACCTAACTTCTGTGCGCTAACAGCAGCTTCAAGAAGAGCTGTAGTCTTACCTGTATCGGAATGTCCGCGTAATAAGGTAATATGACCTACAGGAATACCCGGGATAGATAGGCAGTCTTGAAAAGCCTTAGATAAAGGAATCCAAGTCTGCTCTTTCATTTTTATAGAGGTACTTGAGAGGTTCTTCGACTGAATAAACTTCTCTAGGTTAAAAGTACCCTTAACAGCACTCGCTACACTTTCGTTAAGCGAGGCTCTAGTTGTTTTAGCCATAAATTATTACTTAAAAAGTGAATCGAATTCGTCGTCAATACTGGCCTTGGATTTAGGTGTATTTAAAGAGAGAGAAGAGGGCTTTGTAGCTGGAGCTTCTTCTACCTTAGGGGCGGGTGCAGGTGTAGTATCGTCAGAAGTTTCTTCTGGGTTTAGCCAGCTTAGTAATGCTTCTTTCATTTCATCATATCCGTATTTTCTAAAAGTATTAAATACGTCTGGTTGATTTGCTAACCACTTTTCTACTTCTTTTGAATCTTCTGAGAGAGGGGTTGTTTTTGTACGAACGCGTACTTTTGATTGATTGAAGCTAGTGCCGTTAGTTTCAGGTCCGGTAGTTTCGATAGTTATATCACGGCCTTGGATAATATCCGTATAGTCTCCGATATCTGGATCATCAGCAAGACTTAATAGTTCTGCATAAATTTGCTTACCGAATTCCCAAAGGCGGACTCCTTTTTCTTCTTCTCCGCGAACAATAACAGGAGTGAATACTCGCATTTTTGGCTCTAACTTACGAGACATGATCCAATTTTCCTTATCTCCGCTTGATGCTAATTGCTTAGCAAATTCTACAATAGGATCTTTCTCTCCGAAGTTAGTTAATGCAAGCATTACTTTATTACCGATGCCATAGTGGAACATTACCTCTTTAAAAGGATTTGATTTGTCCCAAAGTGCAGGTACAAGACGTACCGCATGCTTACCAACTGTTGGTTTCCATAAAATAAGAGACATATCTCTCTTTTGTCCGCCCTGTCTTTGACTTTGCAAAGCGCTTAGTTTAGACTTAATTGCGCCTAAATCCATACCCATAACTAATAGTTTTTATTTAAAAATAAGTTTATAAGAAAATATATTGAGAAATCCTCGTAATAGCAACTTATAAGTTAACTATTTTGTGTATTTTTGTGGAAAGCTTTTTTAGCTCGTCGCTTTGGGAAAGAAGAACTGTGTTTCTGTAATCATTCCAGTTTATTCTGAATGATATATCTAAAACTCCTTCGTTCAATGATTTTATTAAAAGGTTGAGACTGTTAATAGTGTATAGAGTATTAGTCTCTTTTTTACGGTGCAGGAGTATTGTGTTCGGTAAAACTTTCGTTGTAGTCCCTTCTACTTCAATATTATAAGTACATAGAAACTCTTCAGAATCAGCAGACTCTAATACAAAGATCTTTCTGTACATTATAGTGTACTCGTCTTGAATAACTGCTAATGTTTCTTCCAGCTTGTCTTTAGGAGAAAACGTACAAAATAACTTATTCTTCAATTGATCTTGCGTTAAATCTATGTATGCCATAATAAATAGTCTTAAATCCTTCTAAAAGTTGTAGTTATCTCCTTTTTGTGCTCTTACCCGATATCCATCTCTTTCTAGGATATCTTTTATTTGTTTTAAAAAACCTTTTTCATCTTCTGCCGAGTAGTCTATTAAGATAGAATCATAAACTACTAAAATTACTTTACTCTTTTTACCTTTAAATGCCTCTCTTAAATCTATAAGCTTTTTTACGTTATTAACAGTTTCAAGGCATTGGACATAGTAGTTAAAAAGCTTTTGTGGCGTAAAGTCTTTTCCTTTTATTTTTCTCCCGTTAGGCAGTCTTAGCGATTTCTGACGTTTAAATTCTTCCCACATTGATTTAATAAATTCATCAATCTCTTTAAACAACTCAATTTTTCTGTACTCCTCCTCGATTCCGTTATAAAGCTGTCTAAACGTAATTTTTTTAGATTCTTGATACTCTTCCGGACTTAGATCTTCTTTGCTAAAATACTCTCTGCCCAAAATTACGTGTATAGATTCGTTTAAAGGAAGTAATACATTTAACATATTAGCTATAAGTCTTAGATGATATCCATCAAAGTCAAACTCTACTAAAATATCATTTTGCGGAATAAAAGCCGCTCTTGAACCGTTTTCCTTATTAAATGCAAGAAAATTTATACCGTTAAAGGCATTGGTCGGTCTGGATGTTATGTTGTAAAGGTTATAGCTTGTAAATATCCTATTGTCTTTAACTGATCTAGCTTTCCATGTAGGTTCAAAGAACTTATCGAAAACCTTTTCATTTAACGTCAGCCCCTGTTCTTCGACCCATTTATATGCTTGAACGTATTTATTTTGCCATTCTATATTACTTTCAGTACCTACGTACTCTTTTACGGCCTCAAAAATACACTCGCTCTTCTCATAATGCTTTGAAATCGGAATTAAGGTATTTACCTGTTCTTGGTACTTAAATTTATTATAGAAATCTAAATGAACCGGTGTATAGCACTGTAGATCTTTTACCTCACCGTCATTATTTAATATATTAAAAGTTAAATCAACTCCTTGCGGTAGGTATAAAAAATAAGAATGCCACTTTTTATCTAATAAGTATACTTTTGATATATCAAATAAGAAATTTTGTATTTCGTCTAAACTTAGCGAAAAGCCTTCTGAATGATTGATAGGGAAAATATACCCTTTTTGGAAATCATTATAGTATAGAGCGCAAGGAGAGGTTAGTAGCGGATGAGTTTGTTCGGAAAGAGAAACTAAATCGATAAAGCATTTATCGGTCTTAGGTAACTGTTTGAGCTGTTCCTTAGTTTCAACTATATAGTACATAACATTTATTTACAACCTTTATTAAAAAAAAGAAAAAAAAGAGATTAATCCAACTTTTAAGGAGTTATTCTTGCAAACTTTGTGTAATCGCCTCCGATGAATTCTAAAAGTCCATTAAAGACTTTATTTTTAGCTTCTGTTACTCGCTTGTTTGTATCAAATACACCTCCTTTTATCTGATACTGAGATATTCTAGTATCTTTTAACGGGCCTGTTAATTGCCATAACATATCTATACTTTCATATCCTAAGATATTTTCTACTGCAATATCTCCATTCTGTATTTTAGTCCAATCGATTTTTGATATCTCAAAAACATACCCCGGACCACTTACAGTCTTTGCAAAATAGCGAGTGAAGTAGCCGCGTGCATAATCATCGGCTTGTGGATCAGGGAAATACGATTGAAGTTCAGTAAGTACAAGACTACCGCCCTGACTATTTTGTAACCTTGACGATGCATACGGACCTGTAATATCTAGATTCTGTCCAGAAAGTAGCGACCTACCGGAAACTAAAAGAGAGGAATCGGTAAGCCTAGGTTCGTTGATAGGGGTTAGCGGTATGTTTGTCCCTAATACCGGATTTATACCTGTAAAAGATCTACTGTCGTAAAGAGTATAGTATCTTCCTGTATACGGAGTTTTATCAGGAAGCACAAACTGATTACCTCTTGTATACTTGTTTTCTTGAATAGCAGCTAATGGATAGTATCTTAGTGGCATACTTATATCAATATTCCTACGGTACCGTAATATAGTTTAAGAGTTGGTATAGCAGCGACAGTTGATTCTCTCCACGCATTATTTCTCCACAATTCATACTCCCGATTAGCAATTCTTATTATTGCTTGAACAAAACTGGCGGGAGGTCTCAAGATCACGAAAAATTTTGGTGCCGCTGCGGTACCGGTGGATAAGAGTCCGTTTGTTAATGGTAAATTAGATCTGAATACAGTATTATTAACGTTACCTCCAATAGCAGATGCTGAGTTACCAGCTACGTTGACTACTATATCACCGTGTGAAAAACCGCTCCACGGGTTAGATGCAAACGTTAACCTATTTCCTTCTCTATTCTGTATAACTATGTCGCCTACCTGAACTACAGTTCTAGCAGGATCTAATATTTGAAATCCCCTACTATTATTTCTCAACGACTGTGCATATCCTGTATGTGCGGCATTTGACGGAAAAGAAACTCCCGCTTGAGTCATAACGTAGCTAATAAAGCCTGCGCTCCAAGGAGTATTTGCTATAGTAGTAGATACGCTCGTACCACCACTTGGTGCAGCAAATTCAGTCTGAGCAGCAGTAAGGGCAAATGTTCTCACTCGGGTAAGAGAATCCTCTCTTAATTTTATCATTTGACCTTTAATCCTAGTCAACCATTCGTTATTATCGATAGTATGTGATAACCCAGTAACTATAAATCCTACTTTTGTATATCCGTCTTCTGCTCTTAAAGACAAGGGTAATCTGCTCTCAGGAATTGTGAAAGCATTTCCCATTATAATTCCGCTAATACCGTCAATGGTAATCTCAAGATCAGCAGGAATGAAAGGCGCCGCTGTCGTTGTTGTATCTAACGACTTTACTTTAGACATTCTTTCAATGTAATAATTCTTAGCCATTTCGATTCTATCTTCAGCTAACTGTGCATTCGAATAAATGCTAGCAACGTGAGCATTAAAAGTATCAGCTGCTTTTTGATCATTTGATGCTTCATTAACATTACCTACATTTCCGGAAGTATTATTATTAGTTCCTTTATTCTTACTGGTTGGATCTTGAATGAAAGGTTTATATCTATCCTGAAAATTTTTATTTAAGTAACTTAGGGAAGAATGATCCTTAGCGTTTACTGATCCTGTAGCCGCTTGTGCTGATATTGCTATCATACTAGCTAGCTTTGTTGACATAGTTGTTTTAAACTGAAAATCTCTAGCAAGACTAAAAGTCCCTTCAGGCTGATCTAATCCAAGGCTAGGTGCTTCGAAAACTGGAAGCTGTCCGGATAAAATAGGGTCTTTAGATTGATTTAAAGTATCTAAATACTTGGGTCTATCAATAAGCGATTTTTCGCCTTGTAGATTAGGTACCCACTGATCGTCTACTATTTGAACTACGTTTGCATCATCTCGATAGGCAACCCTAAGTGCATTAATATTGCCTAGCGACTTATTTACGTCTGCTACTATTCTTTCTAAAAAAGGCTGCAAATTAACAGCATGTTCTTTATCAGCACCAGAGAATTCTTTTACAAGTCTGATTAAATAATCTACATTCAAAAGTATATTCATTATTTTACCCTGATAAGCATCAGATATAGACTTGTAGTATAATTGAAATCCGTTTAGAGCAGCAGTTATTCTATTTTGAGTTTCAGGATTAAAAAAGTTACCGGTTTTTATCCCTTCTCCGAACAATAACTTATATTCAGCATTAGTTATATTCAAGGGAATCATGCAGGTATACGGATCAATCGACATTTGCTGTGGAGAGCTAAGACAAAAATTAGTTTCAGGATTAAAATCAATATAAACGTACGGACGCTTTTCTGATCCTGCAGATTCTTCTACTGTAGTTGAATTTTGTTTTGAATCATAAATAAGACACATATTATTCAAAAAGGCAAGCAAATAGCCGAACTGTATATAAACAGGTAAACGCACTGTATCTGAGGTTCCGTCAGGTGCTGCTTTAGGGTACCTTATTACAAATGATTTACATAAATTATCAAAATTTACAATAGGTGTAATAGGGGCTGTATTATTAAAAAGAGATATGTTTTTGTCATCTGGATATGCAATTAGATCTCCGTTAAAACCTCTTAATGCGTACTGAGTTATATCAAAACGATCACTCTGTAAATTTTGAGCTACAGAAGTATTAAATACTTTTTCTAATATTCCTCCTCTATAAAACTCTCTAGTTGTATTTCTTATATCTACTCTTATTACAGGATCATTTAAAGATCTCTTAGACGCTTCTACTTGACTTTCAGACTGAATTACTGCAAGCATTGCATGTAGAGCTGATTGAAAACCTTCAGCAGAGTCAATTTGTTGAGTACTTGGTTGATTTACTTGTCCTGCAGCGTTACCAGTATTAGCCTGTTGTGTTGCTTGAGCGGTAGGTTGTTGTGATTGCCCTGCTTCAGTAGATGATAAAATAAATCCTGGATTGTTTGTTTCAAAATACCAGTTTACAACTACTGGAGTGGTTTCTGGCCCAACTGTAACAGGAATAGGTGTTTGAAATTCACCCTTTATTTCTACTAACTGTTGACTTGGAGCTTCAACACTTGAAATGATAGCTGTACCGCCGGTCTTTATCCATTTAGCTAGAGCCTCGATTGCTAGTTTTCTACTAACAGGGAAGTTAGGTTCCGGACTTGGAATTTCAGCACGAAGATTAAAGTATATTTCTTTCACATTGTTATTTCTAGCTAATGTTACAGGGTACTTTATAAAAAGTTCTGCTTGATTATCTACTCGGTTACCTCTCAAACTAGTGGTTAACTTATCCTCTAACGAAAGGGAAATAACATTATTATTAAGAACATACTGTCTAGTTTCAAATTGAAATAATTTTGCTAAAGGCTCTTCAGGAGCTACTTGATCTTCTGCTAGATTAATTATTCCTTCCTGAATCTGTGGACGAATTATAAGATACTGGTCAATAAAATTACTAATAGATCCTTGTCCTTTCAGATATAAGGTTACATTTGTTTGTACTGAGGAGTTTATATTATAGTATACGTTACCTCTTTGAATCCATAATCCACCAAATTTTCCGTCAGCAGCTTCAAGTGTTTGATTATTTTGCCCTGTAGCCGAGCTTTTAAACTCTACAAACTGTGCGTTAAAATAAGGGGTTGAGTTAATATCTTGAAAACTATTAATTCCAATCGCTAAATAGTTTTGTATAAACTGCTCGTATGTTAGATTACTAGGCCCTATATACTTTTTAACTACTTCATAAAGTGCGGCAGGAGAATTAGGTATCTGTTCAAGGTTATTTTCACTCACTGGGATAGTACCTGTTTGAGTTTCTACAGCTGCTACTCTTTGACTCAATTCTGATAATGCAGATTGCTGTTCTTTAAATTTTTTGATTGCACCAGCTGGAAGCGTATAGGATTGGTTAATTCTCATTGAATCCATAATAGCGCCTAAACCTATTAACCTTACAGTACAATCGTAACCGCCTTCCTGATTGAAAGACCAATTAAAATTAGAAACTATACCCAGCATCCCATCGTAGTTTCCGGAGGCCCTTTTAGACTTCCTGGTAATATCCTGTTGAACTGTCTCTTTAGTTCTACCGTCGTTAAAGGGGTTATCTATTCCGTAGATATCATTAGAAATGAATATCCCTGTTGGAATCTCACTGTTGTTAGAGTTCTTATTACTAAAGTACTGCGTATGTCCCCATTCTAATAGCATCGAATACCCTAATCGAAAGTATAATGCTTCGATTACATTCAATTGATTCATATTCCAGACCTTAAAACTAATAGTAGCCTGTCTCAATGAACCTAAGCGTCCTGTTGTTTCCACTTGCACCGATGTCAATCCGGGCATAGGTCTGTATCCTAATTCATCAGTTCCTCCTAGTCCGTATGCACCATTAGATCCAAGACCTTGTCTTAGAGTTATTCCGTTACCTTTTTGTATTGAAGTACCTGCTTCTAATATCCAGTTTTGTGCTAATGAATCAGGATTAGGGTAGTTACCTGGATCTAAATTTAATCTTGTGAAAAAATTTTTCCTTTCGTTTTCGGTTAATAACGTAATGTTAACAGAAGAAGCTAAACGAGCCCAAGCAGTTTTATTAGCAAGAAAAAGTACTTCTTCATTAGACCTACTGAGAGTACTATTACGGCGTGCTCTAATTGCAAGTTGTCTTAGAACGTCGTCGCTAAAAGGGGCACCGATAACATTTGATAACTTAATAGCCATTATTTACTAAGTTATAAGTATTTAGTACTGTCTGAATATTTGTAGGTATTCTTAACTGTAGACCTATAGGGGGATAGATTGAATCACCAGGCAATGCGTTAGCTGAAGCAATTATCCACCATAGACTAGAATCTTGATAGAAATCAAATGCAATAAGATCGAGCCTGTCATTCACTGTGGTTATTACGTAGTAGTCAGTATCCGTCGGCTGGACGGTTGGATAAACGTTAGTTTGATAATAAGCACTTCCTGTTACGTCTAACTTTGTGATTGGTATATTTTGGTATCTTGATTGCATAAATTAAAAATTATCCGAAAATACCGGCTTGTCCAAGATTTGTAAATGCTTGAGCGACGGCTGCATTCTGTACAGCTTGACCTCTGTTTGTTCCTGAAGCTGTTCTACCTGTATTCGTAGGCGATAAAGGAGGTGCAGTTTGAGTCTGTGCAGCACTCTGTGCGCCAACAATAGGAGATATTGGATTAGGGTTTCTATAAGTATCTTTTGCTCTATCAGCAGGAGTTGTAGCAGTAGGATCGATAAAATGATCTTTATTTGCAATTAATGGTACAAAAGGATTATTTTTACTAACCTTCCTTGGCAGTATGTCCATTATTGGCTTGAATGTACACTGTATAGTCACCATGTGAGGCAACTGTCTCACATCATCTTCAGGACCAAATTGGTTCAAAATTATTTCCCAAGGAGTATTAGTATTATCTATAGTTACGTTTACGTTTTCTAGAAAACCGGGTACTCTATAAAGATAGTCTCCTATTGTCAGCCTTACAACGTTTCCACGCATTAAATTATATTCAGGAGAATAATCCGGATATACTTGCGAAATCAATTGATTGAGTTTTGAATACATCGGCAACATCTCCTGTCTGCTCTGAGCAAACATTTTAAAACCGAAACTGATAGTCCTATCAAAACCCTGGTAGGTTCTAAAAGTTTCACCTCTACCTAAATATTTAAAGCTGTTATATTCCCCACTGTTAGTATCGGCAATTTGCCCTTCGATAAATGCTCTAAAAATAATTGCTGTAGTAAAACTTGAATTATCATTATCGATACATTCAAAAGCAAACTTAATAATATCTTTTGATTCATTTCCTGCTACTTCCCAGGGATCTTTATTTGAAGGATCGTAAAAAAATTGATTAGGATTTTGAGCTCCTTTTGCAAGGAGATCTAACATATTCAAAGAATCTTGTCCATTATTTGTAGTATCGATGTATCTTGCTCTAACTCTAGCTGCTCCTGGATTTCCAATACCAAGTCCTCCAGTACCGCTAAATGGATTTGCGATATTAAAGGCTGAATAATCTGATCTAGGGGTTCCTGCAGGTAATTGATTTCTAAAGTCTACTATAGGTTGATCGACTGGAGTACGAGTATTTGTACCTCTGTTTGCTATTTGCTGATAGGTTAACGCAATAGTAGAATATGCAAGACCTAGCTGTCCCTGGACTGAAAATTTAGGATCAGGTATTGTTTCGCTATTCTTAGTTACATTAGTATCAGTGTAGCGAAAAATTCTCGTAAAGCCTATACCATACACTGAACCAGGTCCGCCCAGGTAATTGAATAGCTGGTTTTGTACTGGCGATATACCTAATCTGTCTACTAGGGTAGGATCAATACCAGTACCTCCTACAATATTAGGGTTTACTATAAAATCTGTAGATCCTACTAATTTTAAAGCCCTTAAAATTGATAATCTATTTGTTGCTTGAGTATTGTTCTGTGGTGCACCTACAACATATGCATAAGTCTGTTGAAGTCTTTCGTAAATAGTAGGCCCGACTCCATGCCGATTAAAATGCGCACCAGTACCTTGAAACTGTACCTGAGCAAGTGTATTTAAAGGATTATAGACGTTTGTAACAGGTAAAAAAGTATTACCGAGACTGGGTCCTGCAAATGTCAATGCATTAGGTACCTGTATTCTCGGATTAGTTAACTGAAGTCCTAATTGCTTCTCAATAAAAGCAGTTCCGCGAGGGGCATCTTTAAAAAACTTCTGAATTCTTTCTCTATCAAGTGCAGAAGATATAATACCTGAACCAGCAGTCAGTAATTGAGTTATAGCTCCGCCCCTTACAGGAAAGTCAAGAGCTGTTCTGTTGATTTCATAGTAACCTCTTATACCAGCAGGTGCGTCAGCGTTATCTATAGGGAACTGCATGTAAGGCTGTCCGCTATCGCCGCCACCCGGTCTGTCACCGCCAAATCTTAGGCTAGTTAGGTCTGTTTTAAAATTTATAAGAGGCATTAGCGTCCAGTAGTTGCTTTTATGTAATTTAAATAAGTTGGCTGTGGCTTTGAATTATACGTAACATCAATCGGATTTTGAATAGCAGGTATAACAGATGTTACCCTTGGTGTATCTCCTCCTCTCACAACTGCCGCTACGTTTGCTGGCGTTCCCTCGAAAATACCACTAGGGTTTGTTTGCCCTTTTTTACTTAATTGAGATTGTTCAATTTGATTTAGTACGCTCATAGTTTAAGCTTTATCTAATCCGTAAATCTGGTTTGAGTTTTTTCCTAAGATTATATAACCTACTTTCTGACCGTCTAAATAAACATCTCCCATACCGCTTGTATTAACACTAGAAGTTTCTCTACCCGTAACCTTAGTTCCACCTTGAGCAGGTGTACTTTGTTGACGCACTCCTTGCTGTACTGTAGTTCCGATTGATGGAGCCGCTTCGCCGAAATTCATTCCTCCAATAGTATCCGAAGCACCTCTCAGTCCGCCGGCTAGTCCTGCTGTTCCAGTTCTTACTGAACTTGCGAGTCCTCTAAACTTAGCTGAATCACCTCCGAAGAATCCTGCTACTTTTGCGATAAGATCAAGAGTAGTTGCAACAATACTACCTATTAGCTCTACAGCTCCTGCAAGCCTGTTAATTAACCCTGAAACAAAGCCCTGTATTTTTTGTGGGTTAGTTATAAAGTCTAGTATACCTGATTTTTCAACGAATTCAATGAATATAGTCTTGATCTTATTCATCGTCTCAGTAAGACGTTCGGCAGTAGAAGTTTGAGTAATGTAATTGTATGCATCTTCTCCAATCTTCTGACTTATTTGTTCCTGAGTAAGACCTTTCTGTTTAAGTATACGAAGCTCTTCTGCAGCTTGTTTTAAATTACTAGCACCAAGTCTCCTATAGTATTCTTGCTGCTTAAGAACATCGGCTAAACCATCTCTAGTCATTCCGACCGATTCAGCTATTGCTTCTTGCTGAATCCTGTTCATCTTTAAGTATTCATCTGCACTACCTACTTGAGTATTGATCTCTTTTGCAAGAGTTACTAAATCGTTATTTAAAGCAGCTTCCCTAGCTCTAGTTAAATTTAATTCTTTACCAGTTAAGACCTGAGCTTCCATCTCCTTAGCTATACTACCTTCAAAATCTAAAAAGCTACCTGCTAATCCATCTAACTGTTTAAGTTCATAGCCCATGGCTTTTGTGCGCATGAGCATGTTTGTTAGCTGCTTATCATTCTTGGTAAAAATTAATCCTAATACACCGGCTTGCTTACTTGCTTCGTTTAATACATTTCTAAATTCAAATGCAACACCAGTCTCGAATTCGAAAGCCTTAGATTGCGATAAAATACTCTTTGTAAGCTTTTCAGCATTTTTACCTGTAATAATACTTGTCTGTGCAATTGCTTTTCTTGTATCTAATTCTAGACCTGCAATCTCTTTTAACTTAACGTTATTTTCGAGAATACTGTCAGAGAATCTACTTCTAACTCCTAAGGCTTTAGTCAATTCAGCCTGAGACTCCATTAATCTAGTCTCGTTGATAACAATATTATCACTAGCTTTTGCAATTGCACGAAACTCTTCTTTTACGCCCTTTGCTCTGTCTTTAGACATTCCGACATTACGAGCAAAGTTAGTTAACCCTTGATCTAATCCTAAGACTAAATCGACTATTCCTTTAAATATACCTACAAGGCCTCCGAGAAGTCCGCCTACTAAAGGTATTTTACTTATTATGTCTTGAAATCCTCCTAAAAGGCTTGTTGCGCCTCCGCCGGAAATACCTCCGCCTCCAATTCCCATCCCGCCGCCTATTCCTCCGGATACAAGATTAGAAGCTTGAGCTAATGGAGCTGTAAGATTGCTCTTTATTAAGCCTCCTAATACTTTGAAAGGGGCAGATATTTTATCTAATCCTGCTTTAACACCAGCTACAAGTCCCGCAATCCCTAGTACTCCTAGAAGTCCGGCTGCAGCTCCTTTTCCTCCTCCTCCGCCTGCACCTGCTGCTGCAGTCGTAGTTCCGCCTCCCCCCCCAGGAGGTATATTAGCGCCACCGCCTACTCTTGCACGAGCAATATCAATTTGTTTTTGTCTCTGTTCTTTTGTTCTAAATAGATCGGCTAACTTCTGTCCAATGCCCCTATCTTTATTTATATCTCTTATTAACTGCCTTTCAGTCGTTAACGCTTCTTTCCTTTTTCGAGCTTCTTCCTGAACTGCTCTAAGCTGTCCTCCAGCAGTCCGCTGAAGTGCGGCTTGTTTTTTCTTCTCAGCGTCTAGTTCAGCTTGTATTCTTCTGAGTAATGTTTTATTTGCTGTATTTTTTCTTTCTATTAGTTCTTGTTCGAGTTTCTTTATTTCATCAGTAACTTTAGAATACTTATTTGCATCGATTACTGCTTTTCTACCTAATTCTTTAATTTGTTTTTGGAGATCTAATTCTTCCTTTTTAGCGCTCTTAATTTTAAGAGATAAATTAAGCTGATTCATTAAAGTCAGGTTCTCTGCCTCTAACATACCGACTTTACTCTTTTCAATAGATTCTTCTTCTTTGGTTTTTCGCGTAGCCATACCTTATCTATAGAAATAAATATCTATTTACTTCTTTTTTACCTTAGAAACGTATGTGTCTGGATCGGCTTTGGCTTTAATATCGGGCCTAGAAATCAAAGGCTTATCGGCGGTAACGGTTTGACGTTCGTTACGTATTTCTTGGAGTTTCTCTAGATGTTGATTTATAAACCGGATATTGAGACGTCTCTCGTTAACAGGCATATCCATAACCTCAGACCACGAAAAACCTCCCCCGCCGTGGTAAGTAAGTTCGAAAACTTCTCTTTTATATACTTGCCGATATTCAACTCCCGGGAAAAAAAAATTCCGCTGTAAGCGGCAGGCTCTCCTCAACCTCTTTTCCGGACGATAATTTAAAATTTACAGTAAGATCGATATCTGGCGTAATTGATGTGATATAGGATCTTAAAGGATTTGAGTCTTTTGCAATCAATGCGTTATCTACAAAATCTCTAACTGTCTTAGCTTCGTAATCGCCGTTTACCGAAAGAATCTGTCTTTTAAGACGAGTAGTAATTTCACCGGCTGCGAGATTAGCTTTCTTAAGACTTTTTATTTCTGCATCAATAGCTTTCTCATCCTCTACAGTAAAGAGCTTGAAAGTTACCGTGTTTTTAGAATGGGGTAATTTAAACGAAAATTCGTTTTTATTCTTGTATAGGCTGTAGTTAACAACCTTATTTTTTAAATTTTGCAAATCAACAGTTACCGTCTCTTTCATTTCTGTCTCACTGTCCACATACTCAAAGCTATACTGGGAGCCATAAGCGAGAATACGTGCAGCAATTAACAAAGCATTTCTATCACCTAATAGAAGATCCTCAAATTTAATTGGGGATTTTATGAGAGATTGAAGCATACGTTCGATTGCTGTACCTTGCTTCAATAAATTAACGTTTGTAAGAATATCTTCTTCACGTGCTGTCATATACTTCATATCGACATTACCGGAAGAGAGTGGATTTGTGGTTTCGTAAACCTTGCCTTTAGAAGGCAGTTCGATAGTTTCTGTAGGAATTGAAAACTTTTCAGCCATAATCTTGATTTAGTTATATATTGATAAATATATCAAATATAACTTTCCTTACTTGATCTTAAAAATATCTCGTACAAAACCTACACCATACTTATAAAGATCAAAGATTACAGCTAAAATGATTCCTAAGATAGTTGAATATAGTATAAAGAAAAATATCCAAGTCTGCTGCCATCTTTCAATTTTTTCAGTTACAAAGGCCATCCATAAAACAGTAGAAGTTCCTGAAATAAGAGTAAGTACAAGGATAGTTCTAATAATTATGAATATTAGGGCAATCTCAAGCCAGAATTTAGCGATAAAAAACCCTAATGCAACTACCGTCAAGGAAGCGATAAATAACGTTAACCAATTCATAACTTTTATTTTTGATTCCTAAATATACGTATAAACTTTTTAGGCAACAACTTTTTACAGTATTTTAACTTATTGAAAATCAATGAGTTATAGATATTAAGATTTCCGTAAGATTCATAAAAAAAGCCGCTTTTTAGGCGGCTTTCTAACTTATTGAAAATCAATTAATAATTCAAGATACAGTAATCCATTCCGATACCTAATTCTATCGTAATTGCGTCTTGATTTGACCAATCGTAAGATCCGAAGTTTGCAGTCTTAACGAAAGCTCCTTTAATAATCCACTCAGATACTACATCTCCTACTGGACCTAAAATTGAGAGATTTAAATCTTTTTTATAGAAGTCTGAATATCCATCACGTCCAGTTACTGATTCGTGTGATAAGCGGATCCACTCCATACAAGCCTGTTGGCCGGAAGGAGAAATCGGATTGTAAAGATTCAAGGTCATATCTTGCCATTCGGCCTTACCTTTGATCTTACGGTATACGTTAATATGGTCAAGCTTTACTTCATTCAAGTTAATGTTGGGTGCTGTAGCACTCTTAATCATGAAAGAAGGAATGCCGTCAATATACATAATAAATCGGTTCTGAACGGTTGGTTCATAGGCCGTAAACATTATTTCATTTGGATCTAGTACTGGCATTTTATTCTGTGTTTAATATAAATATCAATTAATAAAAAACCTATTTGCCAAGAAGTCCGCCATCGCCTGAGCCGCCGGCAGATTGCTGTACTTTACCGGTTAATTCAGAACCGATCATTTTTTCGATCTCCTGATCAGACTTGCCGGCGTATTTAGGATCTTTCTTTAATTTGGATGCCATCTTTTTAACACCAAGCTTAATAAAGCCTGCGAGAGCAGCACCGCTAGTACCTAAGATTGCAAGGCTTTCGAGAAAAGACTTAAACGTTTCAGGATCAGAAAGAAGCTGTTGAATTGGTTCAGCTACTTCTTCTACTTTATCTTTCTCTTCTGCTACCTTAGTCTCCATTTCTTCCATGGATTTCATCTTATCAGTAGCCTTTACTTCAGGCGCTTTTTTCTCTTTTTTAGCTTTAGGAGCTTTCACAGCTTCTGTATAAGCACCGCCAGACATATCGCCTTTAGCTTCTGCAAGTACTTGCTTAGCTAATGATTCAAATAGTTGCTTTGATAAATGCAATCTAACTTTTGTACTATTTTTCATCTAGAGTTGTTTTTTATTTTATGCACCAAACGTTACACCAGTTGGTAGAATGTTGAAATCAAGTTGAATGAATTCTGCAGTTCTAGTAGGCTGTAAGTAAATAGCACCTACAAGAAGGTTACGATCAATTACATCAGGTGTGTTGTTGGTTTCATCCATAACTACACGGAAGGCATAAAGACCTTGACGTTGCTGTACGTAATCGAGATATGGGTTAACTTGAGCGAGGAATTTATTACGAGTTACAGCTGTATTTTGTTCGAAGACAAGAGTCTGAGCTATTTGACCAATGTATCCTTTTAGTGCGATTAATAGGCGACGAACGTTTACTCTATCAAGTGCAGATGCACGGGCTTGTAAAGTTTTCTGACCGTACACTACAGTACCTTGACCTGGGAATACTGCGATTGGATTAACTCTTCCGCTATATAAAGTATTACGCTGCCCTACAGTTAAACGTCTTTCAGGCTGGATTACTGTTGGTAAACCTCCGCGATTGAGACCAGCAGGTGCGAACCATTCAGCTGATACCTTATCGTTGTACTCGTACACTCCAGGAATAATCACAGAAGCAGGTACAAAGTTTAAACGTCCTGTTTCGTTAGAGCGAACTTGAACCCATGGCCAATAAGTAGCTCCGTAGCTGTTATCGTAGGATTGTGCAGCAATTGTTACTGAGCTTATAGCTTGATTATATCCAACCATATCAACTACGGCAATCGCATCACCGCGATTTTGTGCGGTAGATAGAAGACTGCTAATAATAGTAGTAGCGTTTTGGTTATTTATTCCAGGTGCATAAATCGAATCATAAACATACTGATCTTGGTTAGATAGTAAGTTAATTGCAAGTACATAGTTATCAGGGAATACGCCTTGGATGTTTGTTGCAGAGTTAGAACCTACAGAAGTAACTGTTGGAATATTTTCGAACAAATTCAAAGCAGCTAAACCAAAGCATCCGTAAAGAGGTCCAGTAGCACCACCAAAAGCACCGTTTTCTGATCCGCTTCCGTTAGTAGGTATAGACGCAGTATACTGAGTATAAGCAACACCTTGAGGATTTAAATAGTTTGGAGTAGGTAAGTTTACTGTCTTTACTCTTACGTAATTTGAAGCATTTGGATAACTTCCTGTAATCTCAAGATATGCCTGTCCATCACTATCGGTTCTTACGTTTTGAGTTTGATCACCAATTACGTAAGCGACATAGTTATTTTGATTAGGGTCGAGAGATAGATTAGTCCAAGTTTCTAATACTGTCTGATTAGAAGTATAATCATCTCCTCTTCTTATAAGAAGTGTAAATAGACCTGAAGCAGAATCGGCTTGGCTGATCTGCCATCTGATATTGCTAGCAGATCCAGAAGGTAAAATACCATTAGTTGCAGCAGTAGCTCCCTGATTGTTATTCATAATAGTGCCCACTGATAAAGTTTCAAGTACAAAAGGAGATGTACTGGCAACTCCGCAAGGGATAGTAGATGAGCTTGCTGCTGTATAAGATCCGCTAGCCACTCTTGTTACTAATAAAGAAGTACCTCCCTGCTGGAAATAATTGAAAGCAGCTTGGGAAGTCATATATTCGTAGGTATTGCTATTAGAAACGAAAGTAGTTCCAAATTTAGCTTTATACTGAGAATATGAAGTAACGAGAGTTGGAATATTAGGCTTTCCTATTACAGTAGGGCCGATTAGGGCTGCACCTACAGTCACTGGGCCTGCTGTTATTTGGGAAAGGTCGTTTTCTCTTAGGAATACGCCTGGTGAAATTAATGCTTCTGCCATTTTTATAATTTATTTCTAGTAATAAATATCAGTCCATAAAGGCAAAACCTAATTTATTCCCAAGGAGTACCTTATATTAAGCTGGAACACGAGCTATTTCGCCAGTCTCTGGATTTATAGTACCGTCTCCGTACTTTTCACCGAATTGATTCAGTTGTGTACGCTGCTTCAAAGCATTGGCTTTTACAGCTTCTTTTAAATTCTCTAATTCGAGATCTAGTAAGGTTCTTTGAAAATGCAATTCACCTAATATTGCTGCCAGACGATTGGCTTCAGTACGATTTGCTTGAAACTCTTGTAACTCCTCAGGAGTTAATTTTTGATTTTCCATATTATTTTTTATTTGCAACTTTTTTAGCTGTCTTTTTAGCTTTCTCAGGCTTTACCTCTACAACAGGAGCTTCTACTTTAGGCTCAGGCTTAACAAAAAAGCTCTTTAATTTGTTGAGAATGTTTACTAGCTTCATGATTTTTGAGTTTTTTATAAATAGTAGGATTATCTAGCAGGTCTAATATATAAATAGCAAACTATTACGCAGAATTGAACTACTATAAGATCTATATCCTCCTTATTCTCAGTATGTTACTTAAAATGCTCTCCACCTACCCAAAATACAAGAGAACGACGCGTACCTTTAGTAACTCGAGTAACTCTATGCATCATATAAGATGGGAATACGAACACGGCTCCTCTATCTCTAGAAGCAGTTACGTAGTTATCACCTCCTAACCAGTATTGTAGATCACCTCCATTATAATCTTCGGGTCCGGCAAGTTGTACTACCACTGAAACTTTTCTTAGAGATGCAGAACCGGGTCCGATATCTTGATGCCAAACGTAGTGTCCGCTCTCTGAAGCTAAATATTCAGTATATTGTATACTATCTACGATATGATGAATATTGAAATCCCATAAGATTTCGTTTGCTTCAATTACACAAGCCATAAGACGCTCGTATAACCACTCCCATTGCGGATTCTTAGGAATCCATTTCAGGCGTGAGGATCTGATTTTTTTACCCTCGTTACCGTCACCAATGACTGTAGCTTCTTCGAAATTTAAAGAGTTTAGGTCTTGATCAATCTTAGTTAACTCTTCAGCACTAAACTTAGTCAAGTAATAGTAATAGTTTTGAGGATCATTTTCTTTCTTAGGAAAGGTGTAGGTAGTAAACATTGTTTTTATTTTAAATATTGATTTGTTTGCTTCTAACGAATTCTAAATCGAATGTTGTAGCTGAAATAGGGAATGCTTCATTATTGAACGGATTCTTATAGGGATCAGTCATTCGCCAACCCTTACCCCATTTCTGATTTAGATATTCGAAATTAATTTGATTTATTTCGGAAAGACGTGCTTGTAGTTCGGAACTCGATTTTACAGTCTGACTGCCGTGTTTATAATACTCGTGAGCTAATCCGTCTCCGTGATAGTAGGGCCTAGTTAAGCTATAGACTCGCTTCAATGGTTTTGCCCATACACGCATAGTATAATCAGCATCTTCACAGTAGGCGGGCGAAAGATTTTCATCAAATAAACCATAGTCCTGAATCACCCGGTCTTTTATTAAGAAAAGATCCCAAGAACCATCATCGAAATCTCCGCCGTATCCGTGAACTATACCTACGTCTTGCTGTTGTGAGGCTTGAACCATTTCCTTCAAGAACCCTTCAGTAAACGCGATATCGTCGTTTGTAATAACCCAAAAAGGTGCATTTATGTAAGACTTAACAATTAAATTCCATACGCAAGGAATACCTAGGTTAGCAGGTAAATGACATATAGTAAGCTTATCTACAAAGTAGTTTTTATTTTTATGTAAATCCTCAAGCTGCTGGGTTATTTCTCCTTTTCCGTTGTTATTAAAAATAACAAAATTCTCTACTGGATAGTCTATACTCCTATAAAGGCGTTCGACCCATCGCGGATTCTTCATAACCGGAACTCCAATAACAGGTATTTTCATAACATATTAGTTTAGATCAATGACTTTGATCCTTGGTAATAAAATAATGAATTTCGCTTTAATCTCCAACGCTAATGATTTAATTATATATTCTGCAAAATTATGAGCTAAGATCAAAACATAATCAGGCGGTTGTACTTTTAGAGCAGATCTATCTACTACTTTTATTCCTGTACCAGGTATGTATTTGCCTTGCTTTAAATTAGTATCATCAACTACATAGTCAATATGCTCATCAGTAATTCCCATTGCATTAAGGTATATACAGCCTTTCGCTGCAGCACCAAATCCTGCTATTCTATTGCCTTTGTTTTTTAGGTCTAAAATAAAATCCCTCGATTTTTCAATATGTAGATTAATATCTTTACCCCACCTTAAGTATTCTTCGAGTTCTATACTTTCATTTTCAAGTATCGATGGTATACTATAATTACATGGCTGAAGAGCTTCTCCTATTTCACCTATATGTGTAACTAACAACCTCATAGTACCTCCGTGAATTGGATATTTAACGGCTTTTATAATTCTGAGTTTATATTTCTCAAATAATTTAACAAGAGGTCTTAAGGTATAGTAGTATACGTGTTCGTGATATACTTGATCAAATTGATTAGTTTCTAGACTAGTTTTCCAATACGGGAATTCAAGACACCATATACCAAATTTCTCTAGACTTACAGATATACCTTCTACAAAACTTTCGATAGGTTCAGTATGCTGAAAGCAGTTAGTTGTTGTAATTAGTTTAAATTTTGTATTAACCTTAGATGCTGTATCTGAATTCCAAAATACGTTTAGGGACTGTACTCCGTTCTTTATTGCTAGGTCTGTAAGGTTTTTGGATGCATCAATATTTAGGACGTCTAACCCAGGTTTAAGACTTAAAAAGGTCTTTAATAAGGTCCCGTCATTACCTCCTATATCAAGTACTGAATCACCAGCTTTTAATTGCAAATAAATGTTAAGAAACTGAAACATCTCTTCACAATGCTCAATGTAAGGGTACGAAACTCCAGATTTATAAGTGTAGTTTGTATATAAAATATTGGGATTTATTACATGAGTCAACGTAGATAACTCGCTGTCGGGAAAGTACTGGACTACTAATGGATATTTAGAGCAGGTAAGTGATTCGTGCCTGCTATAACATAGATTATTTACTAGCGGCAAATTGCCTAAGTTAAAATACTCTATGGCATTTTCCTTCCCCGTAATAGGACAAGCTCGTAAACCTTTTGCAATTTTCATTAATCCCAGACTTGATCAAAAAAGAAAATATGAAATAATCTACTTGTATCTAAATCATGGCCAAAATAATTAACTCCTGAGTGAATTAATCCGCCGTCGAAGATAACTGCTCTATTAAAAATATTACCTACAGTATCTACCATTTCGTACGGGGTTCCGTCTAGGAAAGTTTTACCGGGAAATACTTTAAAACCGTCTCCGAGTGGACCCCAGTCCATTTGGGTATTATGATGTATTTTAGTCTCTCTATGCCGGTAAAAACAAGTACCGGATTGGGGAGGTGCATCAGGAGTTAGATAGATCACAGCTGCCCATTTCTGAGTATCACAATGGAAGACAGAAGGGGTGCCAGCAGGGCAGGATTGAAAGCGTCCATTAATACCCTCGTCGAACCATCCTAAACCTTCCGGAGTGTGATCGGCGATTTTTACGTCTATAATACTTTCAAACTTTTCTTTAAGTCCATCAAAAAAGAACTGCTTACGGGTTCTCAAGCCTACAGCTCCTTCTCCAGGAAAGTAAGTTTGCTGTAATGCAAATTCTCTCACGCCATATGGATGTTCATAAAAATGATCTACAACAAAGAAGCGTTTATCTTTTGCTTCAGTTGTTTTAAACTTATCGGTTTCTACAATACCCCACTCTGAATCGGGGTTACGATCATGATATCTCATTTTGGATAGGTTTTAATTCAGTTTGAGGTTCATCTAAAATATATTCGCTTATATCTTG
>SXGQ01798912.1_pt1 | contig 48763 bp, 38 predicted proteins | sample 3178371 | NCBI WGS metagenome assembly SXGQ01 (sample SAMN11356859, study PRJNA531348) | freshwater metagenome | isolation source: freshwater sample F1-20 | place: China: Fuxian Lake, Yuxi | collected 2017-12-25 | reverse complement strand
AAAGTAAAAATATTAGAAAAAGCCATGGCGGCTAACTCCCCTTCTAATTGTCCGGAAACAGTAAGATTAGTAGATTTTCCAAAAAAATCTTGCTTGTAATCTATTTGTCCATTTTTATCTTTTACTGGGTTAGAAATATCAAAATTTGTTACATGAAACATTTCGCCAGCCCCTTCAGCATCACTCGAAGTAATTATTGGACTGTGAAGATTTAAAAAACCCTTTTCATTAAAAAATTGATGAATAGCAAACGATAAAGTATTTCTAACTCTAAAAACCGCACCAAATGTATTGGTTCGAAAACGTAAATGAGCAATTTCACGAAGAAATTCTAAGCTATGTTTTTTTGGTTGAAGAGGATATTTTTCCGCATCACTATCACCAATTATCTGTATCGAACTTGCTTTAACTTCAACGGACTGACCTTTACCTAATGAAGCAACTAAAATCCCTGTAATACTGATGGCTGAACCGGTAGTAATGCGCTTTAATATTTCTTCAGAAGTATTAGTAAAATCAACTACTATTTGTAAATTATTATTAGTAGAGCCGTCATTTAATGCTATAAAAGAATTATTTCTAAAAGTACGCACCCATCCATTTACAATAATAGTTTGATTGATTGGTTTGGTTTTTAAAATATCTTTTATACGTTCACGATTCATTGTTAAATTATAATTAAAAATCAAATTTACTAAGTTTTCTATATAATATAATACAACTATGTCAATATTTGTAAAGTATAGTTTAATTTTTGGGTTGGATGCTAAATTAAATTAGTAAAATACTCTGTTTCTGTGATTTCATATGCCATGTTTTGATAATTAAATATTAAATCGCTAATAAAAAGTTTTTCAGGGAAAAATTTTGCTTCGGTTTGTCTTACTATCCTTTTTGATCCAATTATCTGAATTTCTTCAAATAAATGATAATTTATGATTTTAAAATAACTCTTGTTATTTTTATACTTCCTGTAAAGAGGAAAATTTATACCTTCAGCATTCATGACAGATCCTTTTCTAAAATTAACTGCTAATTACATTTACTCTAATTATAAAGATACGGCAGAAAATCTTTGTATTGTTTTGCCAAATAAACGAGGTGCACTTTTTTTGAAAAAGCATTTAATCGAAGTTTTTAGTAAAACGATGTGGTTACCAAACATAATAAGTGCAGAAGATTTAATAGCAGAATTAAGTGGATTAAAAATATTAGAGGAAATAGATTTAATGTGCTATTTATACGATAGCTATAAAATAGTTTATGGCCAAAAAGCTGAATCTTTTGATGGTTTTGCAAAATGGGGACAATTAATTTTACAGGATTTTAATGAGATTGATCGTTATTTAGCCAATTCAGAGCAACTCTACGAAAATTTAAAAAATATAAAAGAAATAGAAAACTGGAGTTTAGGCGAAGAAGTATTAAGTGAGTACCAACTTAACTATTTAGAATTTATGAATAGTCTTGGTGCTATATACAAACATTTTTCTTCATTTTTAATTCAAAATAAATGGGCATATCAGGGTCTTGCATACAAACAAGCGGTAGCTAATATTAAAAGTAATAATTTCGAAGATAAGTTTCATAAACTTATTTTTTGTGGCTTTAATGCCTTAAATGCTGCAGAATTAAAATTATTTTATCGATTTTATGAAAAAAATAAAGCTGATATTTTATGGGATGTAGATAAATATTATTTAGATAATCCTAATCAAGAAGCTGGTTTATTTTTAAGAGCAAATTTTAAATTATTTAAACAACGAGATCCATTATTTATTCAAGAAAATTTTAAAACAAAAAAAGAAATACAAATTGTATCTGTACCTAAACAAATTGGCCAGGCTCAAGTAGTTAAACAAGTGCTACAAAAATATATCGATAATAATATTCCTTTAGATAAAGTGGCGGTCGTTTTAGCAAACGAAAAATTATTATGGCCAGTATTACAACAATTACCTCCTGCAATAGAATATATAAATATTACCATGGGGTATCCATTAAAATATACATCAACCTATGGCTTAATAGATATTTTATTACAAATTCAATTGAATTATGCCAAACAAACCCGAAAGCAAAAAACACTTTACCATAAAGATTTATTGGCCTTATTAAGGCAACCCTTATTTCAAAATTATTTAACCGGAGAAGGATTAGTTATTGATCCTATTTTAATAATTTATCAAATTACACAACGGAATTTAAATTTTATAAGTGAACCTGTTTTAGAGCAATTGTTTAACCAAAATTATTCTTTGCTAAGTCCTTTATTATTGCCAATGAAATCAACTATAGATTTTTGCAATTTATTACAAAGTCTTTTAGAAACTCTCATAAACTATTTTACTAATCAACAAACCACTAATCAAAGTAATTTAGAATTAGAATACTTACAGGTTATTCTTAAAAATCTTAATAGATTAAGCGGAATTTTAACTAAATACCAACATTTTAATAACATACAATCTTTTAAGCAACTATATAACCAAGTAGTTGGAAACTCTTCGGCTCCTTTTATTGGAGAGCCTTTGCAGGGTTTACAAATAATGGGTGTTTTAGAAACTCGTAATTTAGATTTTGATTATGTTATTTTAGTAAATGTAAACGAAGGCGTATTACCATCTGGAAAATCTGTTAATTCATTTATTCCGAATGACCTAAAACGTGTTTTTGGATTGCCTTTATACGCTGAAAAAGATGCTATTTACGCTTATCATTTTTACCGTCTTTTACAAAAAGCAAATGATGTAACAATTATTTACGATAGTGAATCTGATTCATTCGGAAAAGGCGAAAAAAGTAGGTTTGTAACCCAACTTCAATTAGAAATGATAGAATATAATTCTGAAATTAAAATCACAGAATCAGTTGCGTCCTACAAAAATCTTCCGACAGAATTAATTAATTCTATTGTAATTAATAAAAATACTGAAACACTTAATTCTATAATAAAAAAAGCGACAAGTAACGACATGTATTTTGGGTTATCACCATCTAGTTTAACAAGCTTTAAAGAATGTTCTTTACGTTTTTATTTTAGATATGGTCTTGGATTAAAAGAATCAAAAGAGGTAGAAGAAATTGCAGAAGCAAGTACGTTTGGACTAATACTTCATAAAAGTTTAGAGATTTTATATAGTCCATTTATTAATCAAATAATACAAATTAAAAACTTAGAAGAAGCGCTATTAAAAATAGATCTAACAGTTAATGAAAGTTTTGTTTCTTTTTTTGATGGGAACGAACCTATAGGAAAAAGTTTGTTACAAAAAGAAGTAATTAAAGTATATGTAAAAAAATTGCTTAAAAACGATATTAAATTTATAACTAAACTTGTTAAAGAAAATCAACTGATAACTATTTTAAAATTAGAAGAAGAATTTTCGGCACCTTTAAATATACAAATTAACGGGAAAGACGCTACTGTTTTCATCAAAGGAAAAATAGACCGAATTGACACATATAATAATATGATTCGAGTGATAGATTATAAAAGTTCCGTAAAAGATTCTGATCAATTTGTTTTTTCTAATTTTGAAAATCTATTTAATGATAAAATATATAATAAACAATTTCAATTATTTCTCTATTCGTGGCTATTATATAAAAATAATTTCTGCCAGCCAAGTCAATTAATGATGGGTATTATTCCTTTTAAAATTTTTACAGATGATCCTAAATATATATTAGATTCTGAAAAAAAACCATTTGTATTTTCAGATAAATTTTTACTAGATTTTGAAAATGAATTAAAATTATTTATAATGCAAATAATTAATTATTCTAGTAGTTTTGAACAAACCAATGACATTACCAGCTGTACTTATTGTTCATACAATACTATTTGTAATGTAAAAACAGACAAAAATATTTTTTAAAATCTAAACTACATTATATTAATTACATACTACTTTTGCGTTTTAAACTATTTAATCATCAAAATTATGTCAGTTTACATAAAATATATCATTATTTAAAAGCTCAAATTACAAATTACTAAAATATTTCCTAAAAAACCTTATATAAATATTTGTTGAGTGTTTGAATTAGTTTATTTTTGAATAATTATAGTTTAATAGATGAAAACAATTTTAATTACAAAACTTGAAGAACTACTTTTAAAAGATGTAGGTGAAGTTGCTGCTGATGTGCGCGCTCTGCAAAAAGAGTATCAAAAGCTACGGACTTCAGAGTTTGAAAATGCAAAACAAGTCTTTATAGATGATGGCGGAAGAGCTAAAGAATTTGAATTCCCAAAACAAACAATTGATATTAAATTCGAGTTCCTTTTAGAAAAATATTCCAAACAAAAAAAAGAGGCGGATTTAAAAATTGCTGCCGAACAAGCTAAAAATTTAATAATTAGACAAGAAATTATTTCTAAAATAAAAGATATTAGTCAGCTCAGTGATAATGTTGGATCTGCAGTTAGAATGTTAGGGGAATTACAAAAAAAGTGGAAAGAAGCTGGTGCTGTTTCTTCTCATAAATACAAAGATATTCAAGCAGATTACAGTAAAGCTATTGAAGATATTTATTATAATCTGAAAATATTTCGCGATTTACAAGAACATGATTTAAAGAAAAATTTTGAATTGAAAACAGAATTAATAAAAAAATTAAGAACTCTTCAACAATCTGATAAAATTAAAGAAACTGAAAAATTAATTAAAATATATAGAAACGAATGGGATGAGATTGGGCCAGTTCCAGCCGGGAAATGGGAGCTTATAAAACAAAATTATAAAGAAGTTCTCGATCAAACTTATATTAAAATTAAAGCTCATTACCATTCCTTTGAAAAGCAAAAAGAAAATAACTTAAAATTAAAACAAGAAATTCTTGAAAAAATTAAAGAACTAATTCCTTCAATTGAACCTAAAACAAACAAATGGAATGAAGCTACCGAAAAAGTTATTTCCTTTCAATCGCAATGGAAAAAAATTGGAAGAATAAAAGAAAATGAAAATGAAAAAACATGGACTGAATTTAGAAATTTATGCGATAGCTTTTTTGAAAAGAAAAAAGAATTTTTTACAAGTCTAAATCAAAACTACTTAAACAATAGAAAAATAAAATCAGATTTAATCTCTCAAGCCGAAGCCCTCAAGAATAGTATTGATTGGCAAAAAACAGGCTTAGATTTAATTAAACTTCAAGACACTTGGAAAAGACATCCTAGTAATGGAGACAAAGAAGAAGCTAAATTGTTTTTCCGTTTTAGAAAAGCCTGTAATACTTTTTTTGATGCAAAGAAAAAACATTTTGAGAATATAGAAGCTTCATATGATGTTAATTTATTATCTAAAGAAGAGATACTAAAACAATTTAATGAGTTTAAATTATCGGATGATAATAATAAAAACCGAGATCAATTAAAAGGTTTTACTTCTAAATGGAATGCAATTGGAATGGTTCCTATGAAAGACAAAAAGAGAATTAACGATGCGTTTTACAATCGATTAGATACCTTTTATGAGGAAATGAATATCGATAAAAAAGAAAAAGGAATGATCCAGTTTAAAACTAAAATAGATCGTTTAGCCGCTTCTGAAAATGCTTTTGATTTACTGTTAAAAGAATCAGATTTTCTTAAAAAAATAAGCGATGAAATTAATCTTAATATTCGTACTTATGATAATAATTTGGGGTTTTTTAAAACTTCGAAGGGCAGCAATAGCTTTATGAAAGAGATTATTGATAAGATTGAAATTGAAAAATATAAAGTAACCGAACTAGCCGAAAAAAGAAAATTAATTAATGAGCAATTAACAATAATAAGAACCTCAAAGGATAAGCAAAAGACTGAAAAATAGTTTTATAATTAATCGATTAAGATTTTTTTAAAACTAAAAAATCAGACACAATTTCTTCGGCTTTTGAGCAAGCAAGTTCTAAATTTTCATTCAATATAAACATATCAAATAATTCTGCTGTTTTTAATTCTTTTTCGGCTTTTGTTAATCTCCTCGCAATACTTTCAACATTATCTGTACTTCGAGAAAGTAAACGTTCTTCTAATATTTTTATACTAGGTGGCATTACAAAAATAGCTAATGCATCTTGTTTAAAAATACTTTTTAAATTTAATCCTCCCTCTACATCTATGTCGAAAATCACAGCCTTGCCTTTACTCCAAATTAGCTCTACTTCTTTCTTTAATGTTCCATAGTGCACCCCTGTATACACCTCTTCCCATTCTAAAAATTCATTTTCGTTAATCTTTTGCTTAAAATCTTTTACACTTAAATAATGGTAATCTTTTCCATTTTCTTCAACCCCTCTTTTAGGTCGACTAGTAGCAGAAATTGAAAATTCGATGTATTGAGGAAATGTTTTTAATATATGCCTTACTAAGGTCGTTTTACCAGAGCCAGAGGGTGCTGAAAAAATAATTAATTTACCACTATGCATATACAAATATAATAAAAGATAGGCTTTATGTTTTGATTATCTGTGTAAATTATTTTATAAATTATAATTATAGGCTAATATTTACTTTTCTTAACAAAAAGAAAAAAATAGTTTGAGAATTAGATTATTTTTGTAAAATTAAAAAAACATTAATTATTACTAATCAAATTAGTATTCGTTATGAAATATAGATTTATAATAATATTTTTTCTTTATTCTTTTATTATTAATGCTCAAATGCCAGGTGGAGGAAATCAAAAAGACATGATGAAATTAATGAAAGATATTAAAGGAAGGGTTTATGGAAAATTAATCGATTCAAAAACAAAAAAATCTATAGAATATGCATCAGTTGTCGTGCTTTGGTTTAATAAAGATAGCTTGTTGGGGGGAACATTAACCAAAAAAAATGGAGAGTTTAGTATAGATAATTTACCCGCTATGGGAGGCTTTAGATTTAAAGCCACTTTACTTGGATACAAAACCTACGAAACTAAATTTTACATCCAGCTGCCCAATAAAATAGAACAAGATTTAGGAGATATTAATTTAGAAATAGATGAAAAACTATTAAATGAAGTGGAAGTAACAACTAAAAAAAATAATATTGTTATGTCCATTGATAAAAGAATTTATAATGTTGATAACGACATTTCTGTTAAAGGAGGCACGGCAGTTGATGTGATGAAAAATGTTCCTGGAGTTACTGTTGATGCTGATGGTAATGCCCAATTAAGAAATCAGAGTCCAATGATTTTTATAGATGGTCGTCCTTCTAACTTAACACTTCAACAGATACCTGCAGATCAAATCGATCGAATTGAAGTAATTACAAACCCATCTGTAAAATTTGATGCCAGTTCTACCGGTGGTATTTTAAATATTGTAATGAAGAAAAATCTAAAGCCAGGTTATAACGGAATGATTATGGGATATGCCGGCTCAAGTGATCGCTATGGGGGTATGTTTAACTTGAATGTTAAAGAAGGCAAATGGAATTTAACTTCAATGTATTCCTATAATCAAGCTTTTAATAATACTGTAGGCTTTACAAATAGAACTCAACTCGATTCAATACAAAAAACTTTAGGGTATTATCGTCAAGATAATTTGGTAAGACAATTAAACGCATTTAATTTTGGAAAAATTGGCCTCGATTATAATATTAATAATCGAAACACTATTTCAATAAATAGTATGCTAATGGGTGGGGTATATGAGACTAATGATAAACAAAATTATAATATTTTAGATAAAAATAGAGTGCAATTATTTTATGGTAAAAGGGTAAATGATCAGGCGGCTGAATTTCAAAATTATAACGGCCAATTATACTATAAAAAAATATTTCCAAAAGTTGGGCAAGAGTTTACCAGTGATTTAAATTACAATCACACAAATTCAAAAAACGACTATTTATTTAATACAGAATCACACATTCCTCCAGATACAATCATTATTGGTAATACTTTTCAAAAAAACAACGGAACAACTACATCTAACCAATTTGTTTTGCAATTAGATTATACTAATCCTATTAGCGAAACAAAAAAGTTTGAAGCGGGAATTAAATCTTACTTTAAAAATTCTATCAGTATTAATGATACAAAAAATGCACAAGTAAATCCTGATAATTATACTTATGATAGTGTAATGAGTAACCATTATATCATAGATGATATGATTAATGCTGCATATATAAATTATAATAGTAAAACTATTTTTGATATTTCTTATCAAGCAGGCTTGCGCTTTGAACAATCATACTACGAAGGCACTATAAAGAATAAAAATCAATCTTTTTCTTACAATTATCCATCTGTTACTGGAGATCTATTAAAATCCATTTTCCCCGGAATTTATTTTTCAAAAAAAATAATTAAAAATCAAGAGTTTCAAATTAATTTTAGTCGTAAAATACAAAGACCAAATTTTTTTCAATTAATGCCTTTTATCATGTTTGCCGATAAACAAAATTACCGCATTGGTAACCCTCAATTAAAACCTGAATTTAAAAATATTGCCTAAATAAATTATAATAATACTTTTACTAATGGTAGTTATTTGGGTTCGTGCTATTTTCGTTACGAAGAACAACCTATAACAGATGTGGCTTACCCCTCATTAAGTGATCCTACAGTATTAATTAATACAACTGTAAATGGTAAAAATAGTACTCGCTATGGGATGGAACACACATTTAAATACACTCTTTTTAAATATTTAGATGCCACAATTAATGCAAACGCATTTTATATTTATATTAACGGTATTGTTGTTCCAACAGAACCAGAAGTAACCACCAAAGGATTTGCCTACAATACAAAAGCTACTTTATCATACCGTTTTCCAAAACAGCTAACTCTTCAAGTAAATGGTAATTACGAATCGCCACGTATTTTATTACTTGGTTTTTCTTTACCAATTTATTCTATGGATATTTCTATTAATAAAATGGTAAGCTCAAAATGGATAATTAATGCTACTTTAAGCGACGCATTTAACACCCGAAGAATGGGAACTCAGTTCCAAACTCCTTATTATATTCAAGATTTATCGCGTCGAAGAGAAAGTCGTTATGTGCGAGTAACATTAACCTATCTTTTTGGGAAAATGGATGCCTCAATTTTTAAACGCGCTAAACAAATGAAAGGATCCGATTCTCAACAAGGAAGTCAAGATGGATTAGACTTTGGAAAATAAATTGCTTTTTACAAATTATAGTTAATATCTTAATTAACATTTAATAATTGCTATTATTAAATTTAATAATTTTAATAGTTATAAATAATTAACGTGTCCAATCCTTTAAAAAAACTTGCTAGTCAAACTGCCATATATGGTTTAGGAACGATTATGCCAAGGATTCTTAATTATTTACTAACTCCAATTTTAACTTACGAATTTTCGGCAGCAGAATTTGGTATTAATAGTGAGTTATATGCCTACATTTCTTTTTTAAATGTAATTTTTACCTATGGCATGGAAACCGCTTTTTTTAATTTTAACTCGAAATTAGAAAATAAACACGATGTATTTAATACCTCTTTTTGGGCTTTGCTAATTTCATCCACTGTATTTAGCGGGTTACTTTTATTATTCACATCAAATATTGCTAATGAACTTTCTACACCAAATGCAGTTTATTTGCCTCAATTTATTATTTGGAGTATATTAATTATTGCGACCGACGCAATTGCCGTTATTCCTTTCGCAAAGCTGCGAACTGAAGGTAAAGCTCTTAAATTTTCATTTTTAAAATTAACCAATATTGTAATAAATTTTGGTTTAACTATCTTCTTCTTAAAAATATGTAAATCAAGCTATGACCTTTGTGAAGTAAATAGTTATGCTGCTCTTTATAACCCTCAAATTGGGATTGGATATGTGTTTTTATCTACATTAATTGCTAATATTATTACACTTATCCTGCTAGGAAATCAGTTGATAAATATAAAATTTAACATCAATATTCAACTTCTAAAAAAAATGCTATCATATGCTTGGCCTTTAATTATTTTAGGTTTAGCGGCAATGGTAAACGATACCTTAGATAAAATTATTATAAAAAAATTAATGCTCGATAAGTCTGAAGCCCAGATAGCACAAGGTATATACGGTGCCTGTAATAAAATAGCGGTATTAATGAGTATTTTTATTCAATCATTTCGATTTGCATCAGAACCTTTCTTTTTTGGTAAAGCGAAAGAAAAAGATTCTAAACAAACTTATGCTATAGTAATGAAATATTTTATTATTTTTTGTTTGTTTTTATTTTTAGCAATGGTTATGAATTTGGATTGGATACAATATATTTTAGAAAGTCATTACCGAGTGGGTTTAAAAGTAGTACCCATATTATTGGTTGCATACCTTTGTTTAGGGGTTGTTTACAATCAATCTATTTGGTATAAATTAAGTGGCAAAACTAGATTCGGGGCAATAATTGCCATTACTGGTGCGGCGATTACTTTAATATTAAATATTTTATTTGTGCCTAATTATTCTTACATGGCTTGTGCTTGGTCTACCCTTGCTGCTTATGGAGGTATGATGTTATTATCATACATCTTAGGGCAAATATATTTTCCAATTAAATATAACCTTAGGGCAATTTGTGTTTATTGTTTTTTAGCTTTTAGTTTTTATTTCATTTCTCATCTTTATTCAAACATCAATAGCTCTGCAATTAAATTGATATTAAATAATTTATGGATTATTTTATTTGTCTGGATTGTTTATAAAATGGAATATAGTACCTTAAAAAAATTAAACTCTCATGACAACAATTCAACTTAAAGTAATTAATCAATCTGAACACGCTTTACCAGAATACGCAACAATTTTATCAGCTGGACTCGATTTAAAAGCAAATCTTTCTGAAAGTATTTTATTAAAACCGCTTCAGCGATATTTAATTCCTACTGGACTTTTTATTGAACTTCCAGCAGGTTTTGAAGCGCAAATTCGTCCTCGCAGTGGTTTAGCTTTCAAAAATGGGCTAACTGTTTTAAATGCTCCAGGGACTATAGATGCTGATTATCGAGGCGAAGTAAAAGTGCTTTTAGTGAATCTATCTGATACTGATTTTATCGTTAATAATGGCGAAAGAATAGCCCAAATGGTTGTTGCAAAACACGAACAAATTGTTTGGAAGCTGGTTAATCAATTAGAAAATTCTAAAAGAGGTTTGGGTGGCTTCGGTAGCACCGGAAATAAATAAATCACATCAAAATAAAAATAATTGTGATTTCTTATAATCAAAAGTTTTCTTTTAAGCCTTTAATTTCTAAATTTGAATCGTGAAACGGAAAATTATCATTGGGACTCGAGGAAGTGACCTTGCTTTGTGGCAGGCAAATTATACAAAAGGATTATTAGAAGAAAAAGGTCAAGAAGTTGAAATTAAAATTATTCAAACACTTGGCGATCAAACTCAGCATTGGGATAAAGGCTTTGACAAAATTGAAGGTAAAGGTTTTTTCACTAAAGAATTAGAAGACGCTTTATTAAATAGTAGCATTGATATTGCCGTTCATTCTCATAAAGATTTACCAACTACAAACCCAGAAGGATTAATAATAGCAGGTGTTTCAAAACGAGAAGATCCCTCAGATTTATTAATTATAAATGATTCCTCTGTAAACGATAAACTTAAATTTAATTTGAAAAAAGGGGCAATTGTTGGAACATCTTCAGCTAGAAGAAAATCACAACTTTTAGCATTTAGACCTGATTTAAAAGTAAAAGATTTAAGAGGTAATTTACCTACTAGAATAAATAAATTACGCTCAGGGAATTACGACGCAATAATGCTAGCAAAAGCAGGGGTTGAACGTTTAGATTTAGACTTAGATGAATTTACAGTTGAAAAATTAAATCCTAACGAATTTGTTCCTGCTCCTGCTCAAGGTGTATTAGCATGGCAAACTCGCGAAAATGATCCTGAATTATTAAATATAATTGATCAAATTAATGACTTAGATGTTTTAATTAAAATTAATATTGAACGTGAACTTTTAAATATGTTTGAAGGAGGCTGTCACTTGCCTTTTGGAGCTTATTGCGATACAGAATTAGACGATGAAGATCGTTTAAAATTTATGGTTTGGATTAGTGTTGCTGACGAATGGGATAAACAACCTAAACAATTTTATTTTGAAACCATAGATACTGATGGGTTTACCGATATGATGTTTGATCACATTCAAGGCTTAAAAAGAAAAAAAATATTTATTACCAAAACATTTAAAGAAGACGATTATTTACCAAAAGCCTTAAGCAGATTAGGGTTTGAGATATTGGGTAAAAGTTTGATTGAGTTTAAGCAAATTAAAATTCAGTTTCTTCCTCGAACTGAATGGATTTTTTTTAGTAGTAAGCATGCAGTAAGATTCTTTTTTTCTCAAAAACCAAAAGTAGACCAAGCGACTAAATTTGGATGTGTAGGTTCTTCAACTGCAGCAGAATTACGAATAAACGGACATAGAGCAAGTTTTATTGGTCAAAGTACCGATATTAAATTGGTTGGAAAGCAATTTAGTAGTATTGTTGGTAGTAATTCTGTTTTATTTCCAATAGCCCGAGGAAGTATGCAAAGTATTCAATGGCAAATGGTAAAGCGCGATAGCGTAATTAATTTAGAAGTTTATGCTACCCTATCTCAGAGTATGGTTGTAGCAGATGATTACGATTTAGTTTTATTTACGAGTCCGAGCAACGTTGATTCTTATTTTGAAAAAAATACCTGGCATCCTCATCAAAAAGCAATTGCAATGGGCGAAGCTACAGGTAAATCGCTCGAGAAATTAAAAATTAAAAAATACACCATGCCCAAAAGTTTTGACGATTTAGGATTACTTCATGCTATTTTAGCAATAAAATACTAAAAGTCCTCCAATTTCTTTACAAATAAATATCTTTTTTTAATATGTAAATAATTATTAAATCGAATAAATATTTAAATTTTGTGTTTACGAAAGAAACAATTTTTAATCTACAGGAATTAATTTTTTTGCTAAATCCAATCGGATAAAAAAAATCACAATCATTACCTGCATTTTGTACCCTAAAAAAACAATTAACAGTTTAAGTATATATTTATTTACTGCAGTCTATATCTGGACTAAATACCTAAAATAAAAACCCTTAACTGTTGATAGCCAAGGGTTTAATTATTTTAACCGTGATCCCGCTGGGATTCGAACCCAGGACCCCTACATTAAAAGTGTAATGCTCTACCAGCTGAGCTACGGAATCTTTCACTTTTACAGTAATTGTTTCTTAAAAAGAAACATTTGTTGCACAGTCCCAATTTTTAAATATAAATTTTTAATTGGGTTGCAAATATAGTAGTCTTTTTGGCACTTTCAAAATATTTTTAATATTTATTTTTCGTAAAAAATTCTGCATATTAAGTGCAATATTTAAATTTGTTTTCTAATGCTAAATGCTCCAAAAATAAAATTGTTACAAGGCTTTTGTTCTCTTAATTTTGGGGCCTCAATTGAAGAAGCTATTCTTCTTTTTGGGGAACCCGAAGAGATACAAAATATCGACGATGATGTTTTAAATAATAGCTCTTTAATAGCGCATTATTGGGATCTTGGTTTTTCTTTGTTTTTCGAGAATCATTTTAATAAACATTTTTATAGTGTCGAAATTGATAATAAAGAAACCTTACTTTTTAATTGTAAATTATTTACCTTAAATGAAAAAGAATTAATTCAACTTTTATTACAAAATGGACATGCTTTATCTGATAAAGAAAATCATCCCTGGGGCGAAAAACGAATAAGTTTTGATAGTATTAGTTTAGACTGTTATTTTGAACATAATAAATTGGTTTCTGTTAATTATGGTGTGTTAGACTCTGAACCTAATTTTAATTATTTTCCGAGTTAAATTTTTAAAATTTATCACAAAAATAAAACTTAGACTTTAATTAAAATTAATTAATCGTAACTTTATTCCATTAAAAAAATATTAATTATGCCAGGAACTGAATTATTTGGAGCCGAAGAGCGAAAAGAAATTGAAGATGTTTTATCTACAGGTATTTTGTTTCGTTTTAATCATGATGCTCTAAGAAATAACTTTTGGAAAGCAAAAGATTTTGAAGCAGAGGTAATTAAAATAACTCATGCTAAATATGCATTAGCTGTTTCGAATGGTTCGGCAGCAATTATGGCTGCATTAGCAGCTTCTGGTATTGGAGTTGGGGATGAGGTTATCTGTCCACCATTTACATACATTGCCACAGTTGAAGCTATTTTAATGTTAGGCGCGTTACCAGTTTTTGCTGAAATAGACGAGACTCTTTGCTTAAGTGCCGAAGGAATTAAACAAGCAATTACTTCTAAAACAAAAGGCGTATGTTTAGTTCATATGTGTGGTGGTAATGCTAACATGGACGAAATTATGGCAGTGATAAACCATCATAAACTTATTTTAGTTGAAGATGCAGGGCAAGCATTTGCCGCTTCCTATAAAGGGGTATATACAGGTCTTTTTGGAAAAGCTGGGGCCTACTCGTTTGATTTTTTTAAAATTGCAACAGCTGGCGAAGGTGGTATTTTTGTTACCAATGATGAAACTACTTTTAAATTAGCCGATAATTTTTCAGATCATGGCCACGATCACAAGGGTAATAACCGTGGTATGGAAAAACACCCTATAATTGGATTTAATTTTAGAATAAGTGAACTGAATGCCGCTGTTGGAGTTGCTCAAACTAGAAAAGTGCCAGCTATTAGATTACAAAATTTAAAAAATAAAAATTTTTTACAAAAACATTTATCAAAAACAAAAGGTATTTCGTTTTCTAAATTGGGAGATGAACAAGGTGATTCAGCAACTTTTTTAAATTTATTGCTACCAAATACAGAAATAGCTATGCTTGTGGTAGAAGAAATGAATAAAGCAGGTATAGGCGGATTTAATTACTGGTACACTAATATGTACCACTTTATTAACCAATGGGACCATATTAAAAATTTAAATACAACCGCTAAATTAGCAATAGAGATTTTAGGTCCTCCTCAAGATTATAATAATCTTAACTTACCAAAAACACAAGAAGTTGTAGGAAGATTAATTTCTTTTGGTATTCGTTGTACATGGACTGAAGAACAAATGATAGAATTAACTACTAATATTTCTTCATGTGTAAATAAAGCACAAGAGTCTGTTATTGCTCAATAAAATATCACAGAAAAATTTTTATTATTCAGTTTTTATTTAAAAAAGTAAAAAATATTCGAAATGCTATTTATTGAGAAATGCTTAACTTAACTTAATTCAACTATAACTTAATTGAAAAAAAGCTAGTATAAACTTTTCATTAGTGAATAAGAATAAAGACTCAATTTTTAATTGAGGCTTTAAAATATTTTAAAATAAAAACTATTATACTTCTATTTTTTTAGAAAAACGTTTACGTGTATTTTCATCTAAATGAATTTTGCGCAAACGGATAAATAAAGGAGTTATTTCTACATACTCATCTCCTTGAATGTATTCCATTGATTCTTCTAAGCTGAATTTTATTTTAGGGACAATTCGCATTTTCTCGTCAGTACCACTGGCTCGCATATTTGTTAATTGTTTTTCGGCACAAAGATTTACAACTAAATCATCAGGACGAATATGTTCGCCAATTATCATTCCCGGATAAATCTCTTCTCCGGCTTCTATAAAAAACTTACCTCTATCCTGTAATTTATCAATACTGTAAGCAACAGCAGTTCCTTTATCTTTGCTTATCAAAACGCCAGCAATTCGACTCGGGATATGACCTTTCCATGGCTCATAAGCTTTAAAACGATGCGCCATAATTGCTTCACCTGCGGTAGCAGTTAAAACATTATTACGTAAACCGATTATCCCTCTTGATGGAATTTCAAATTCAATATGCGTTAAATCTCCTTTAGGTTCCATTATTAATAAATTGCCTTTTCGCTGGCTAACTAAATCAATAACTTTACTTGAAGATTCTTGGGGCACATCAACCGTTAATACTTCTATTGGTTCGCACTTAACCCCATCTATTTCCTTTACAATTACCTGCGGTTGTCCTAATTGTAATTCATAGCCCTCGCGTCGCATAGTTTCGATTAATACCGACAAATGTAATATACCACGACCAAACACAAGATAAGAATCAGGTGAGCCCGTTTCTTCAACACGCATGGCTAAGTTTTTTTCTAACTCTTTAAATAATCGATCGCGCAAGTGACGAGAAGTTACATACTTACCGTCTTTGCCAAAGAAAGGAGAATTATTGATTGTAAACAACATACTCATTGTTGGTTCATCTATATGCATGGTTGGCATTCCTTCTGGAGTTTCGAAATCAGAAACTGTATCTCCAATTTCAAAACCATCAATCCCTGTAAAAGCGCAAATGTCTCCAGTTTCAGCTTCTGTTACTTTTGATTTTCCTAAGCCATCAAAAATAAATAATTCTTTTATTCGTGATTTTTGAATTCTTCCATCTCGCTTTACAACACTAACAGGCATATTTTCTTTAATAATTCCTCGAAAAATTCTACCCACAGCAATTCGTCCAATAAATGAAGAATAATCTAATGAAGTAATTTGAATTTGTAATGTACCCTCTCGTTTTGGTGCTGTTGGAATATTTTCAATAATAGTATCTAATAAATAAGTAACATCTTTAGTAGGATGATTATAGTCTGCTGACATCCACCCTTGTTTACTCGAACCGTATACAGTTGGAAAATTTAGCTGATCTTCGGTAGCATCTAAATTAAAAAATAAATCAAATACATTATCGTGAACTTCATCAGGTCTACAATTGGGCTTATCTACTTTATTAATTACTAAAATAGCTTTTTTACCAGCCGAAATAGCTTTTTGTAATACAAAACGTGTTTGAGGCATTGGGCCTTCAAAAGCATCTACTAATAAAATAACTCCATCAGCCATATTCATCACTCGCTCAACTTCTCCACCAAAATCTGCGTGACCAGGAGTGTCTATAATATTAATTTTTGTGCCTTTGTATTGAACTGATACATTTTTTGCTAAAATTGTAATTCCACGTTCACGCTCCAAATCATTATTATCTAAAATTAATTCGCCAGTATGTTGATTTTCGCGAAACAAATTACAAGTATGTAAAATTTTATCAACCAAAGTAGTCTTACCGTGGTCAACGTGAGCAATAATTGCAATATTTCGTATTTCAGACATTAATTTATTTTTTAAGGTGGTAAATATACGAATTTTATATGAATAAGATTTAGAGTCGTCTTCATTTATGACTTCTAATTAAGCCTATTTATCATAAAATAGACTTCTTGAGTGAGTTATTGATTATTGAAATAGATAAAATTATTTTCTAAAATAATTACATCTTCTTTTTTATTAATAATTTGAATTTTAATTCTATTTTTTTCAAGAATTGAAAAACCGTTTATTAAGGTTTTATACTCAAAAGGCTTTGGCTGAAGATTATTTTGATTGACTTTATCAACTGCATTAAAAAACGATTCGTATTTAAAACCACCTATATAAATAAGTTTAAAAATGCTATCGTTGTTTGTCTCTATTAATTGTCCATTATCAAGTAAAATATTTATGTTATTTTTATAATTAGCTGGTATTACCAAATAAAAAAGATCATTTTGATCCTTAAAAATACTATCGTTTTGATTTTTTTTTTGAAAAAAATAAAGTTGATGCGCCTCTTTTTTGAATTTTAAAAGATTAATTGTTTGTGTAAAAAAATTCGTTGTAAATAAAAGTAAAGTAAAAGAAATATATAAAATTACTTTCAAAAACTTAAAAATTATTTTTTTGTAAAACTAAGTTTCGTTGATAAAAGCTTATTCTTTTTCAATTTCTTTTTTTAATTCTTGAACTTGTTCGTTCACTTGTTCGATAACATCTTCATTTCCTTTTAGAATATCTTTTTGAATATCGCTGCTCGCATTTTTAAATTCTCTAATTCCTTTTCCAAGTGTTTTTGCTATGCTGGGCAAGCCTTCACCTCCAAATAAAAGTAAGATAACAAAAATAATAATAACAACCTCTCCGCCACCTAAATTCAAGAATAATATAAATTGATTTAAAGCCATAATTATTTTTTTCCGCTTCGCATAAATTTAAAAATAACAACACAACCTGTAAAAAAAATAATAGCAATAAAAGCCAGTATAAAAAAATCAGATAAATCGATTGAATTATTCATCTTGTAAAATTACAAAATTAATCTTCATTCATACCAATATGAATTAAGGCATCTCCTTCATCAACAACTGGCCGATTATTAATCCCAATAATATATCCATTTACTTTACTTATAATCTTTTCTTCGGTTTTGCCAAAAGGGTTAAAAATAAAGCCAATTAAATCGCCCTCGGCAACTGGTGCACCATTTTTAACACTCATATGAAATAAGCCGCTATTATTTGCTCTTACCCAAATTGTTTTTTCAATAGCAACAGAATTATTATCCGGTACTTCAAAATTAATCATATGATATGCATTCATCAAACGCAAACAACCATTTACTCCCTCGTTAATAGCGTCATAATCAAAGCGCATGCTCTCGCCACCTTCATAAACTAAAATAGGTTTGTTTTTTTTTGCAGCTTCTTTTCTAAAAGTATTATCGCGATACTTACTATTTATAATAATGGGAGCTGAAAATTTTCGAGCTAAATCTACGTTAGCTTTAATATTAAATACACAACGTAACTGAGGATAATTGTTAATTCTTGCACCTCCAGTGTGAAAATCTACACCAAAATCAATAATGGGTAAAATATATTTCATGATGTCGTATGCAATTCTACTACCAAAAGAACCTGTTTTGCTTCCAGGAAAACAACGATTAAGATCTCTTCCATCTGGTAAATCACGGCTGCCATATAAAAAAGAAATTACATTAATTACAGGTATAGCTATTAATGTTCCACAATTAAGTTTAGATACTTCGTCGTGAAGCATTACTTTTCTTACAATTTCTATGCCATTAGTTTCTTCGCCGTGCATACCAGCTGACAATAGCATTACAGGGCCCTCGTTTTTTGATCGTAAAACATAAACTGGTATTTCAATTTTTGTTTTAGTATGTAATTCATAAGAATTTAAAATTACCGTTTTTGTTTCGCCAGGTAAAATAGATTGTCTATTTATTATAATTGTATCTTGCATGTTTTAATTATTCTCCGGGTTTATTAAATTCATTTCTTTCAACATATTCAATTATTTTACCTGCAATATCAATTCTTGTTGCCCCTTCAATACCTTCTAATCCTGGGGATGAATTCACTTCCATAACTAAAGGCCCACGTTTGGATTGTAATAAATCAACTCCAGCAATACCTAAACCTAATTTTTTTACTGCTTTAATTGCAGTGGCTCTTTCTTCGGGGCTTAATTGAATAACCGTAGCTGAACCGCCGCGATGCAAGTTACTTCTAAATTCACCGTCTTTTGCTTGTCGTTTCATTGCTCCAACAATTTGTCCATCAACAATAAAAACACGAATATCGGCACCACCAGCTTCTTTAATAAATTCTTGAACAAGCATATTAGCTTTTATCTTCATAAAAGCTTCAATTACACTTTTAGCGGCTTTATCATTGTCAGCTAAAATAACCCCGATACCTTGAGTACCCTCTAATAACTTAATAATACATGGCGCACCACCAACGCTTTCGATAACATTATCAATATCTTTTTCTTTTGGTGATGAAGCAAAAGCTGTTTTAGGTATACCAATTCCTGCGCGAGCTAATATTTGTAAACTACGCAGCTTATCGCGAGATCTTACGAGAGCCTGAGATTCTACAGCAGTAAAAATTTTCATCATTTCAAATTGACGAACTACTGCAGAGCCATAAAACGTAGCCGATGATCCAATTCGAGGGATTACTGCATTTACATCTGTTACTTCTTTTCCGTTAAAAAATATGTGAGGCCTACCTTGTTCAATCACTAATACAGTTTTCATGTGGTCTAATAAAAGCATCTCGTGACCTCTATTTTCTCCAGCTTCAATTAAACGTTGAGTTGAATACAAGTTTTTATTGCGAGATAAGATAACTATTTTCATAATATTTTTTTGGAATAAATTAATTTAGATTATTGATATGTAATTTACTAACATCAATTAAAAATCGGCCTTTTAAAATACGGCGTCCTATCAAAACTGGATAGCGCATATGATCTCTATTGGTAAGTGAAATGGAGCTGCGTATTTTTTTATTTCCTAATAAAATAAGTGTTTTAATTATAAATCTTTCTTCCATTTCGCCAAAAGAATTTTTAATTTTTTTTTGTTTAAACTCTTCAAATTTAAATTCTTCTTTTGCAAACAGATCAATTTTAAAATGAAGGATAAACTTTCCATCAATTTGCTTAACCTCAATAGAATCACAATGGATAGAGGATGTGTAAGCCCCAGTATCAATCTTTGCTTCGATAGAATAAATACCTAGTAGAGGGAAAGAAATAAATTCTCTTCTTCCAACTAAAAATAAAGGTAAGCTAGGCAAAGTGTGAGTCATAAAATCTATTTACATTAATATCAGGATGAAGGTATTCTTTATTTAAATAGAAATTTACAAAGTTTTTTCCAAAGTACGGTGCTAACATAACACCTTTTGTTCCCAAGCCATTAAATACATATAAATTTTTGTATTTTGGATGCTGACCAATAATGGGTCTTCGATCGGCAGATGATGGCCTGACACCTGCTTGATGGTTAATTATTTGATAATTACACCCGATTATTTTTTTTAATTTTTCTTTTATTTCCAACAAACCATTATTGGTTGGTTTATCACTTGTATCGTACCAGGCATAAGTTGCCCCTACTTTATATATTTGATCGGTGACATCCATTATAAAACCGTTTTTATTGAGAATTTTATTTTTAAAGTTTAAATCGTTTGTTTTAATAGTTATAATTTCACCTTTGGCAGGCTTAAGTGGAATCCAATTAAAAAAAGGATTGTATTTAACCAAATGGCCTTCACAAAAAATTATATGTTTCGCTTTTATTGTTTTGTAAATTATCTCACATTCTTCAATTTTTAAGTCAGAATAATCAAAAGTTTCTGAAATAATATCTTCTTTAAAAAATTGATCGGATTTTTTTATAAAAGTAACTAAATCTAAATTTCCAGATTTTTCTACATTGCCATGATATTCATTTAAATAACAATTTTTAAAATCTAAATGATTAGATTGGGCAATAAATGGATTTAAAAAAGCACTTAGATTTTGTTGTGATTTTTTTAGCCATAATTTTTTTTCTTGCTCTTCGTTGAATGGCTTTACGATTTGACGCTGAGTAATAAGAGAAGTATTTAATGTTTTTTCGCATTCAGAATAAAAAATATTTAATTCTGAGATGAGCTCATCTGCCATCCAACTTTTAGTTAATCGTTTAAAAACAATGGGGTTCCAAATACCTGCAGCAACATTAGAGCAATTACTTAATCTTGGATTACCAATCATTTTAAATCGAATAAATTGTTGATGAAAATGATGAGCTAAAACGTTAGCTGCTAGTCCCTGTCCAACAATAATAAAATCTATCATAGTTTATTTTCGGATTTTACGTGTGGATTAAAATTTCTTTTATTTCCTCTATATGCACTCGAAAAAAACAAAATCATTTTAGCACCTATTATATTTTGAACTTTACTAATTTCGCCAAAAAATTCTATGCCAAAACCAATGTCATAAGTTATTTTTTTAATGAGCTGGATACTTAAATAAGAGCCAAATCCATTATAGAACAGAGGTCTGATGCCTAAAGAGTCAGAAATTGTTTTAACACCGTTAACACCAGTAATCCCCATAAAAAAAGCAAGATTTGTTTTTTCAGTTTCTTTTCTTAATCCATAACCAAAATGCAATTGTGAATTGTTGTTGGCAGTGAATTCATTACCAGATATTATTAATCCAGCTTGAAAATGTTGGCGTTTTATATGAAATTGATAATCTACATTGATAGATTTTTGTAAATCTTTACGAATATTCGAATTTAAAAATCCTCCTCCAATAGATAAATAGTTATTGTGTATTCTGTATCTCTTTCCTTTATTAATAATTTCTTCTTGCCGATCATAAATTGAGTTATCTACAGTCAAATCTTGTTTTTGAGATGAAGCTATAAAACAAAAAAATAAACCGAATATTATTAATAGATATTTAATACCTCTAATATAAAATAAATTCAACTAAAACTATTTACATCAAATAAATTCAAGCTACCCTTTTAAAAATGTATTATGACTGCGCTCAAAACCAATTGTTGTGATTGTTCCATGTCCACTATAAACATTCACTTGATCTGGTAACAACATTAATTTTTGTTTAATAGAGTTTATTAAAACATCATGATCTCCTCCAGGCAAATCACTTCTGCCAATACTACCTTGAAATAAAACATCGCCACTAATTAAAACAAAGTTACTTGGATTATAAAACGAAATGCTACCCGGAGAATGACCAGGGGTAAAGATGCACTTAAATTCATATTGGCCCAAACAAATAATATCTCCTTCTTTAATAAATTTGGTAGGCATTGGCGATGGGCTGCATGAAAATCCATACAACTCAGCAGTTTCTGTCATTCGTTCTAAAAAAAACATTTCGTTCGCATGCACTTCGGGAAATAATCCATAATTATCATATATAAAACTATTACCCAACACGTGATCTATGTGAGCGTGAGTTAATAGTAAGCGTTGTAATTTTAATTTTTTATCCGAAATAAAATTTTTTAAAATAGTGTCTTCTCTCTCGTTTGAGTTTCCTGGATCAATGATAAAAGCTAAGCCATCATCATCATAAATTAAATATGTGTTTTGTTGAAACTCATTAAAGCAAAATGATTTTAAATGTAACATGGTTAAGCTATTTTTTTTATAAAGTTGAGTTGTTTATCGCTGTGTTGAATTAGATTTAAACCAGTATTTTTTCCTATAATTAATTTTCCAAATTTATCCTCAATACCTAATGCCATAGCCCCATTATATGTTAAGGCCTTCAAAATCGATTCAATCGAAATTAATGGCGATTTAGCCAAAAGAATAGAAGCCTCGAAACATAAATCTAATTTTTGATTACTAGCCAAACTATCAGTTCCTAAGCACCAATTTTGATTGTGATTTAAAAACAAGTCGTAATTTGGTAATGTATTTTCTATAAACAAATTGGCACTAGGACAAAAACACCAATTTATAAATTTAGATTTACTGGCAATAATATCTTCTTCTCTACAAAATGTATTATGAACTAAGAGTGATTTTTTATTTGGAATAATATCCAAATACGACAATAAACTTGATATTTTTGGTGGGTTAAACCAATTTATATCGATATTTAAATAAGTAAATAAATCATCAATATCACTTGACTTACCAGCAAAAAATTTTGTTTCTTCTTCACTTTCTTGATTATGAATACTAAAAGCTAAATTATTTAAACTATTATAATTGGCAATTTTATTAATTAAAAGTTTAGAAGAACTATAAGGCGAATGCGGTGCAAGACTTCCTATTAAATTATAATTCTCTAATTCATTAAGAAGAGTTAATCCTTTTTCAAAAATAGTTTCACTTTGTAATGGATTTAGTCCAATTAATTCGATAAAAGTATGGTAATATATTTTGCTGCTGGCTTTAATTTTAAAAGAACTGTTGACGTTACTTATGTCTCCAACAGCAACAATACCGCTTTCCCACATTTTAAAATCTGCTTCAATAGCTGAATCTTCTTGCGCTTTTCTATTAAAATTATTGCGCTTAGTCATAACTTGTTTTATAAATTCAATTAATCCCTGATTAGGTTTTATCTGACAAAATAAATGGCTTAATTCTAAATGACAATGCGCATTAACAAATCCCGGCCCAATAATACCATCATAATGCTCAATTTCAGAACTTTGTATTTCTGTTTTTTTTACAATATCTTTTAATATTCCAAAATCATCAATTATCAATACCATCTCTTGCGATAAAAAATTTATCCCATTAAATATGCTATTAGCACTTATGATTCGCATGGCCAAAGTTAGTAATTTATCAATGGAATAGTATCTTTGTAAATAGTTAAAATGATTAAAAAAGATATACGCGCTCTCAGTCAAAATCAATTAATTGATTTGTTTATTAAAATTGAAGAACCCGTATTTAGAGCTAAACAAGTTTACGATTGGCTTTGGGCAAAAGGTGTAATTGATTTTAATCAAATGTCGAATCTTTCAAAAAAAATACGCGATTATTTAGAAACCAATTTCATAATCAATGCTGTTCAAATTCATGAGCTACAAATTAGTTCTGATAAAACTATAAAATGTGCTATGCGCTTGCACGATAATTATGTAGTTGAAAGCGTTTTAATTCCTCATCGATTAAGAATGACTGCCTGCATTTCTTCGCAAGTAGGTTGCAGTTTATCATGTACTTTTTGTGCAACAGGTAAATTAAAACGAATGCGAAATTTAAATGCTGATGAGATATTTGATCAGGTCGTATTAATAAAAAATACTGCCGTCGAAAAATATAAAGCCCCCTTAACCAATATTGTATATATGGGAATGGGCGAACCCTTACTTAATTATAAAGAAGTGCTCAGTTCGGTTGATAAAATAACTAGTCCAACTGGATTAGGAATGGCGGCAAAACGGATAACTATTTCTACAGCTGGAGTTGCAAAAATGATTTCTAAACTTGGCGATGATGAGGTTAGATTTAATTTAGCACTTTCTCTGCATGCTGCTAATGACGAAAAACGAAATCGTATTATGCCTATTAACGAAACTAATAGTTTAGATAATTTAGCGCAGGCCCTTCAACATTTTACAGAAAAAACAGGCTCAAGGCCAACTTTTGAATACATCGCTTTTAAAGACTTTAATGATTCTATAAAAGATGCTCAAGAATTAGTAAATTATTGTAAAAAAGTAAAAAGTAAGGTAAATATTATTGAGTATAATTCGATTGATGGAAGTGATTTTATTCAAACAAGCAAAGAACGATTGTTGGCATTTACTAAGCATTTAGAAAAAAATGGCGTAATTTGTAATGTAAGACATAGCAGGGGCAAAGACGTTGATGCAGCTTGTGGTCAATTAGCAAATAAAAATAAATTAATTTCTCCAGAATTAAAATAAATTTAATCTCTTGTGACAAAGATAGTTGACGAAATAAAAAAGCCAATTGCAATTCAAATGCTAGCCTTCGAAAAAAAGTTTAAGGATGCTATGCAAAGTTCAGTACCGCTATTAGATAAAATAACTAATTATATTTTAAAGCGAAAGGGTAAACAAATCAGGCCCATGCTTGTATTTTTATCTGCTCAAATAAATGGAGAGATAAACGATACCACGCACAGAGCAGCGGCTTTGATTGAGTTACTGCATACTGCTACTTTGGTTCATGATGACGTGGTTGATGATAGTAATGAGCGACGAGGCTTTTTTAGTATAAATGCTTTATGGAAAAATAAAATAGCAGTTTTAATAGGTGACTTTTTATTATCCAAGGGCCTTTTATTGTCTTTAGATAATAATGATTTTCATTTACTTAAAATTGTAAGCACTGCAGTTCGCGATATGAGTGAAGGAGAATTACTTCAAATTGAAAAGGCGAGACGTTTAGATATTTCTGAAGAAATTTATTTTGAAATTATTACAAAAAAAACAGCCGCACTTATTTCTGCTTGTTGTGCTGCAGGTTGCTCCTCAGTTACAACAAATGAAAATGTAATTAGATTAGCTAAAGAATTTGGAACATATACTGGTATTGCTTTTCAAATAAAAGATGATTTATTTGATTTTGCTGATGATTCATCAATTGGAAAACCAACTGGGATAGATATTAAAGAAAAGAAAATGACTTTACCATTAATCTATGCTTTAAATAATTGTTCTTGGATCGAAAAACGAAAGATTATCAATATCATTAAAAATCATAACCAAGAAAGTGAAAAAGTTAAACAGGTAATTGATTTTGTGATAGAAAAAGGGGGCATCATTTACGCCAATAAAGTTATGCATGATTATAAAAATAAGGCATTAATTATACTAAACAAGTTACCTGATAATGAATCAAGAAAAAGTTTAGAGCATCTATTATTATATGTTATCGAAAGAAAAAAATAAATGATATGAAAAAAATATATATTCTAAGCCTGGGTTGTTTTTTTATTTTTTTATTTAGTTGTAATAGGAATGATAAATTTACTGAGTCTGAAAAACAAATAATAGACTCAATATCAAAAGTAAAACAAAAATTTAAAGCTGATTCTTTAAAAAAAATAAATCCATTGTTAATTGTAGCTCCTGACACAAATTATACTGGAGATTATGTAGATAAATATTCAAACGGAATTACAAAATTTAAAGGATATTTTCGTTTTGGAAAAAGACATGGCCAATGGCTATCTTTTTATCCTAATGGATTAATATGGAGCGAAATGTTTTATGATAAAGGCTTAAGAGATGGAAAAAATACAACTTATTTTGAAAATGGAAAAATTAGATACGTTGGTTTTTACAAAAACAATTTACAAGATAGTATTTGGACTTATTTTGATACTATAGGAAAAATAGGAGCAAAAGTGTTGTATCAACAAGATAGAATCTTAAAAAAAATAAATTAAAATATTACTTTTTCTAAAAAGTTTTTATAAGTTTTACTGAATTAAATTTTTCTTCGTTTATTTTATATTAACAACTATACCTTCTGATTGCCTCAATTCGATTTTTATTTCCCAAATTTTTTAAGTTGCTTTCTCCGAACACAAGAATCATGGTATAGTGTCTGTTCAGCAAGTAAATCTTGATATGTAATTATAGGCCCAGTTGAATAGATAATAACGCATACACTCCAATCCTCAGTTTCAATACGGCAATATCCAAATCTTATTTCAGTAAACTGACTTACTGCTCTTGTCATTATATCCCAATGTTTATCACTATTCTTAAAATAGTGAATGGCTTCTCTTTGTGTCTTTGGAATTTTTTCATATTTTGGAGTTCCACCCCAGCATACTTCATATATTCCCATGCCACTATCTCCGAACTTTTGAGCACGTTTCATTGGAGTTTGAGTTTGGGGTCGATCATATTCATAGTGACTAACCTTTTTTGTTTCAATTAAGTAGTTTGCATGAAAAGCTGATGCTGAATCAAGTTTTGAAGTTCGAGTCAGTTTAGTTGAAGGAGAAATCAATTGGCGAATTATATTATAAACTGAATCATTGTTCGTTTTTGCAGCGGCGTTTAAGTCAGTTAATACATAACTTGTTTTTCGTAAATCTATTATATCAGATATTGGAATTGAAGTCGGTTGAGCCAGAATAGCACTATGAAACAAAATCTTCTTAAAAATTAGTGAATCAAGTTTAATAGATTTAATCGGAATTACAACAAGAACGATTGAACCTGGCGATGAAAGTACATTAACTAAAAATATAATTAAAATTAATCTTTTCATATAAATGAGTATAATAAATTTTAACCCTTTTAAAAAATCAGATTCAAATAGAAACTTTTTAATAAAATACTATTGAATGATTAAAGTTACAAGAAGTTAAAGTTTTAATTAAAATAATTGAAGTCTTACTGTAATATCATCAATAAAAAAAAAGATTAACTGTTAAAAGACTAATTATTTTTTAAAAGAATGATACTTGTTTGTTAATGCTGAATTACTTTTGGGGCCCTAAAATAATCGCTATCTTTTTTTGGCGCATTTTTTAATGCTTCTTTTTGAGTAATAGTGTGTTCTGCTTCGTCTTTTCTTAATACATTACGTTCGTTTGTCATGTATATTAATGGCTCAACATTATCTGTATCTAATTCGTTAAGCTTGCCTATGAAAGAAAGCATGCGATTAATGTCATTTAAAATTTCTGATTTTGACTCCTCATTAAATTCTAAGCGAGCCAGATGAGCAATTTCGTTAACTGTATTTATATCAATTTTATTTTCCATTAAATTTATCTAATTCTAATTTTATAAAGGTATAAACTTTCTCTTTAAGTTCGTTAATATTTTTTTCTGTCATCCCTTTTGTAATAATTGCATCGCCTACTATAATTTCTGGAAAGCCAGGCCGGCCATTACTTTTTAAAAAACCAAAATCTTCAAAAAACCACCAATTATTAAGGTTAACGCTTGGGATAATAGGCACTTGTTTTTCTATAGCTAATTTAAACGCTCCATTTTTAAATGAACCTAGCTTCCCCTTATCATGTATCGTTCCTTCGGGATATATAATAATACTTAGTCCCTCGTCTATTTTTTTTCCGGCATCAGAAAATGCTTTATGCGACCCAGTTATGCTTTTACGATTTACAGGAATATCTAAATAAACAAAAAAGTATTTAAATAATGGGATTTTTAGCAATTCTGCTTTAGCTATAAATGCCGCCGCATGATCAATGTAAAAGGGGCAAAAAAGAATATCTAAATAAGAGGTGTGATTCGAAACAATAATACAAGGAGAAGGTAGTTTATACTTTTTAGACTCATATCTTATTTTTGGATATAAAAATGCTCCGACACAGATGATTGCTGACCAAAGCCGTTTTAATTTAAATACTAGCGAAAATTGTTTTGTAATTAAAGTGAAGTAAAAAAACGGAAAAAGTATAAAGAATGGCAAACCAAAACAAATAACCAGCCAAATTTTCCATAAAAAAGAAAGTATAAATTTTAAAAAAATCATGGATTACAATTCAACTCCAATAAAATTATAATCAAAGATTTTAGTTTACTTGATTACCAAATATAAATATAATAAAAAGAATTATAAAAATATTAAAATGGAATAAAGCTTAATCCAATCATCATATTAAATCGCTGACTCGGAAGCCTTTCCCACTTATAGTAACGTTGATTTGCAATATTATTAAATCTAGCGAAAAAACTTAGGGTTTTTGTGTAACGATATTCAGCCTCTATGTTTCCATCAAAATAACCATTAAGTTGTTTATTTTCATTTTGACTTAATGCCCATTGTGATCCAACAAAAAACAAGTCGGCTTTTACAATAATTTTATTTCTTAAGTTATATGCACCTGTAAATGTTAAGAAAAAACTTGGCTTATGGTAAGCATATTTTAAATTTTTGGTTTTATATAAATTATAATCTCCTTTGACAATTAATTTTAATTTTTCATTCAGCTGATAGTTTATTTGACCGCTAATATTTAATAAAGAAGCATTATCGTAAACTACATTAAATCGGTTATACATTTTGTTTATATCATTATAATTAACAACAAAAAAGTGCAAACTATCAAATTGAGAATATGTGACTCTTGCATCGTATGATGCATTACTACTAAGATTACCCTTTAATCCTAAAAATAAATTATATTTATTATTTGTATTTGCATAGCTTAAAGTAGAGTCAATAAAAGGATTTTCGGTAGTTAATTGTTTAAAGCTATTTTTAATTAATCCTCCGTTTACTCCTGCATATGGAATAATAATATTTTCGTAAATATCATAGTTAAAGTTAATTTGCGGATAAAAATAAAATAGTGTCTTGTTGTTAAAATTGTTTATAGTTCCTGCCAAACCAACATTAGCTTTCCAATTACTTCCTTTTGCTTCAAAAGACGGGTTAACACTTATAATTAAATCATTGATAGTATCATTACTTTGTTTATGATTATAATAGTCGGTTAGTATATTTACATTTAATTTTTCTTTATTAATGAATAACGAAGATAAAGTATTTAACCTAATATTATTTTCACTTTCTTGATTTTGATTTTGCAAATTATAATAGTTTAGTAAAATCGAATAATTTACATGAGCGCTATCAGTATAATGACTTTGTAATTTTAATTTTGGTTCTATTAACTGATAGCGCTGTTTTGTATACGCATCTAAATCTTTTGATTTTAAGTCGTTAGAGTCTATATCAAATCCATAATAATGAATCACTCGTCTATCATAATTTATTTCTCCGCTTAAGGTGTGTTTTTTATAAAACTTTTTGCCAAATAAATCAATATTATTATTGCTATATCCACTATTACCTACCCCTTCAAGTTGAGCTGAACTTGATAAATGCTTAAAATGTGCGCCATAGTTATTGTCGCGTGATCGATTATTTGCGATCCAAAATTCGCCATAAGGAATGGTATAAATTGGTCCATACCCAAGTTTTAATAATGAATTATATAATTTAGGCAAGGGCTCATTCGCTAGCTTTGCTTCTTCAATTAATTGAACCTCATATTTAGGAAATAAAGGTACACTAGTAATTCCATATTTTATATTTGAAATTCTATTTACACTATCTTTAATTTCGGGTAAATCTATAAATTTAATTGCGTCTTTTATTGTTGGAACAAAACTACTTGTTGCTACAAAATTTAAATCATTTAAAACATTTTGTGCCAGTTGAACACCCCCAACAAAGAGAGATAAAATAATTGTTAATTGATACTTTATATGTTTATTCTGGGTCAAAAGTTTTATATTATTAATTTTTTCTTTTAATAAATTAGCTGTATTCATTTAATATTATTTTGGTTTTTGAATAGGCGCTGTTAATTCTGGCTCATTTAATTCTTCTGCCTCCATATCTAAATCATTAAATATATCGCTATCTCTTTTGGTTTGGCTAAACTCTAATTTCATTTGAGTGTTTTCTGAAGCGGGAACTGCTTTATTTATAATTTCTCGTTCAGCTTGACGCTCTTTCAAAGCAGCTAGTTTCTTTTTGGCTTCGTCTATATATTCTTGTTTTGATTTACTCTCTATTATTGTTTGTAAAATAACTTCGGCATCTACCTCATCGTTTTTTGCTAAATAAGTATCTGCGAATAACGCCATTGCTTTTGTATTCCAGTCGTCGTTACTATATTGATAGCTTATTAATTTAGTAAGTATTATTTCTACTTCATTATAATCCTCTTTGATAAAATAAATTTTACCTAAATAATAATATGCCTCAGCCCCAATAATACTTTTCGAAGTTTTAGTGATATTCTTAAATTCTATGATTGCATCATCGAATCTCGTAGTTTCGAATAGTGATTTTGCTTTTATATATTTTGCTTCGTCGATTTGTTGAGGAGTTAATTTCTCAGTTGCCAATACTTTATTGCACTCGTTAAGTGCGACTTCAAATTGATTTAAATTAAAAGAACATCTCATGGCACCAAGTTTCCCTGCGCTTATATTTGATGGAGTTTCTGCCACTTCCTGTAATTTAATAAACATAGGCAATGCTTTATCATATTTTTTATCTTTGTAGTATAAATAAGAAACTTTAGATAAAGCTACCTCAGAATAAATACTTCGTGGTTTTGAAATAATATATTCATAATTAGTAATTGCTTTATCAAATTGACTTTGACTATATAAGCATTCTGCATAACTATATCTGGCTTCTGAAATATATTTTCCATTAGGGAATTTTTTTATATAAGTTTCCCACTTATACATTGCTAGGTCGCAATTTTTTTGTGTGTAATAGGCATCGTATGCAGATATATAAGTTGCTTTTTCTATTTGATTTTCAGATAACGGACTGCCAACTGAGTTGAAGTAACTTTCCATATCTTCTAATTCGCCTTTTGATTCAAATATTTTTCTTATAGCTTCTAATACATCTTTTGCCTCATCACTTTTTCCATCCAGCTTAATAAATTTATCATAATATTCAAATGCTATATCATCTTCTTTTCGTCCATAATAAATATTACCTAATTGGGCATAACAATTATTTAAAAATGAAGAGTTGGTATAACTTTTTATTATTTTATTATAATATAAAATTGCATTATCCTCATCTTTTAAATTTCTATAATAAGTATCTGCAATCTGATTTAAAGCCGATGCCAAATAATTTGATGACGTAAATTCAGACTCTATAGTTTTTAATTCTATTATTTTTTCTTGATAATTTTTATTTAATCCATCGCATAAGGCCTTTTGATAATGGGCGTAATCATTATCTAATTTTTTATATTTAATTGCAATTTTATAAAATTCTGCGGCTTGTATAAAATCTCTATTCATAAAATAGCAATCTGCAGCACGAATAATAGCATCTATACTTTTGTAATCAAATGCTGCTTTAAAATATTCACTATAAGAATTAAAATCTTTGATTATATAGTGAAAATCAGAATCTATATTCTCATCTCCTTTTTTATTTTTATGTTTATAAAGTAAAAATTTTCTAAAAGATATATTTGAATTTGTATAATCATCTTTTCCTTTTCTTTGAAAATAAGCGTAACCTAATGAATAGTTACTTAAATTAAATTCAGGTAATTGAATAACACCTTCCATCAATTGAAACTTTTTCCAAAATTCTATGGCAGTTGAATAATCTCTTCTAATGTATGAAATTTCTCCTAACCAATATTGACTTAGGCTATTTAGTTTTAAATCAGAATTTTGAGCCAATGATTTTTTAAATTCTTTTTCAGCATTCTCTAAATCATTATTATTAAATAGAGCAACCGCTTTAAAATAAATTAATTTTTGATACGTTATTTTTAAAATTGGATCTACTTTACCTGTTTTTTCAATACTTTTTATGGCTAAATCGAAATTTTTGGTAGAAGAATAAACGTTAGTTAAAAAACTATAGCACTCCTCTTTTCTTGCTGATTCTGGATATTCTTTTAAATATTTAGTAAAACTTTTTTCGGCTTCGGCATATGGATTAAAGTCTAGTTCATAACTCAATTTTGCATACGAAAATAATGCATCTTCAGTAATTGTTTTATTAAAATCAATTTGATATGCATTATAAAATGCATTTTTTGCTTTTAATCGATCATTTATATTTATATAACAGTCTGCTAAATGATAGGCAGCATTTTGCGCTAAAGAATCTTTTGCATTAGTTATTTTTTCAAAGTATGGTATCGCCCTCATAAAATCTTTAGTCTTATAATAACAATAACCCAAGGCATAATTTCCTTTTAAACTTATGCCTGCCTTTAAATCATTTTTTTTAAAATATATTAATGCATTAACATAATCTTTTAAATTAAAATAACTTTCACCAATCATACGATTGATTTCAGTCTCTTTTTGAATATTGGTACTATCAGCTAATAATTTAGGTGCTTCTTTTACAACAGCTTCAAATTTATTTTCTATAAAATAAATCTGAGTAATGTAATAAGGGACCACGCTACCAAATGTTTCATTACCTACCAAACGATTAAATCCCTGTAAAGCAATTTCATAATTTTTTTCTTTGTATGCCAGATGAGAGTAGTAATAATTTGCCGGAAATGTATATTTATTGTCGATATCTTTAATTTCATAAAATTCAGATTTTGCTTTGACATCATCTTTTATTTGTAAATAAGAATAACCTCGCTTAAAGTAAAGTTCAGCTAACTGATCTTTGTCTAATTTGTAAATATCAACTTTACCAAAAAACTCAAGTGTTTCTTTATATTTCTTTTTTCTAAAGTTTGATTTTGCTAAATAAAAATAAGCTAAATTAATTTTTAAGCTTGAAATATTTTTTTCAATAAATTGCTTCATCATCCATTCACTATCTTTGTTAAATAGCTCTATTCCACATGCCGCAGAATAAAAAATAGCATTACTTTTCAAAATAGAGTTAGGATTTTCATTGGCAAATTCAATAAATTTCTTTTGCGCCGAACCATATAATTTTTTATCAAAAAGATCTAAACCTGAATTATAAAGTACATCTTTATCTGAATAAGCTTGGGTTTGTTGCGCTTTAATAAATAAATTAAGAAAAATCAAAAAAACTAAAAAGCTTATTTTTATATTAAAATTCATTAATTAAGTTTGAGAAAAATTTTATTTCAATAAATGTAGTTTTCTTTCTTCTTTTCTTCAATACTTAAGCAATTCAGTTATTAACGCGCCAATGTTGATATTGGAAAAATGTAATCGCCATATAAGGTTTCAAAGTATTTAACTTAGATTTTTGTTTCTATGAGTGAAATAATTAAATTTAATAAAGTAGCTATTTTTCAGGACGAAAGAACTGTTGTTGATAATTTAACCATAAATATAAATAAAGGTGAGTTTGTCTATTTATTAGGAAAAACAGGGAGTGGAAAAAGTAGTTTTCTCAAAACTATTTATGGTGATTTATCAGTAAATGTTGGAGAAGCAAAAGTATTTAATTTCGATTTAACGAATTTAAAACAAAAAGATATTCCTTTTTTAAGACGAAAATTAGGAATAGTATTTCAAGATTTTCAATTATTAGGAGATAGGTCAATTTTTGAAAATTTACGCTTTGTAATGAAAGCTACAGGTTGGAAAGAAGAGCCGAAAATTAAAGAAAGAATTTATACAGTAGCAAAACAAGTTAATTTAGAAGGTAAAGAAAATAAAATGCCTCACGAGCTTTCCGGTGGTGAACAGCAAAGGGTAAGTATTGCTAGAGCATTGGTAAATAACCCTGAATTAATTTTAGCCGATGAGCCAACCGGTAATTTAGATCCAGATTCATCCGAAGAAATTTTAATGATTTTAAAAGAGTTAAGTCAAAATGGCTGCGCAGTATTATTTGCTACTCACGACATGCTAGTGTATAATAAATTTAAAGCACGCACCTTGCTTTTCGAAAATGGAAAGGTTATTGAAAAAAATTAAATATTTTCGTACTCTTGTTTTACAAAAGCCATTAATTCCTCTATATAATCTGGGCTAAAATCAAATTTAATTCCTGCCGTTTCATAAATTTGAGGTATCGATTTAGTGTATCCTAATGCTAACGCTGCCTTATATTTTTCAACGGTAATTTTTGAATTTGTTTTATAGTTTCTCCAAACAGCTATGGCACCGAGTTGTGCAAACCCATATTCAATATAATAAAAAGGGACTTCATATAAATGTAATTGAACTTGCCATCGTCGTTTTAAATTATTTTCTAATCCATCATAATTAATTATCTGGCTACCAAAATCATTCATAATATTTTGCCATGACTCGTAACGATCTTTTAAAGAATGATTTGGGTTAAGATAAATCCAATGTTGAAATTTATCAATAGCAGCAATCCATGGTAAAGTATCCATTACACTTTCTAATTGCTGTCGTTTAGCACGTTTTAATTCTTCTTCAGAGTTAAAAAACACATCCCAGTGTTCCATGCTTATTAATTCCATACTCATACTGGCTAATTCTGCAACTTCACTTGGTGGCGATTTAAAATCTACTAATTCTAAATTAAAATTTAAAAAAGAATGAATTGCGTGTCCCCCCTCATGAACCATAGTCACTAAATCTCGGTGCAATCCAACAGCATTCATAAAAATAAAAGGAACATCTGTTTCATACAATGGGTATTGATAGCCACCTGGCGCTTTTCCTAATCTGCTTTCTAAATCAAGCCGATTTAACTTTTGCATAGTATCAATACATTCTCCAAAAAAAGGATCTATTTTATTAAAACATTTTATAGTTTTATCAATTAATTCTTGAGCTCCATCAAAAGGTTTTAAAGGGCTTAACCCATCTTCATCAACTGATGTATCCCAAGGACGATAATCTTCTAAATTTAATTTTTTTTTGCGCTTTCTGTCATTTTCATTAATTAATGGAACCACATGAAGCTTTACTGCCTCATGAAAATTTAAACAATCTTCTACTGAGTAATCAAAACGCGCAAGAAGTTGATGTTTATAATCACGGTAATTTTTAAAACCTGCATTTACTGAAACTTGATGGCGAAGCTGAATTAATTGAGAAAATAAATTATTTAATGCATCTTCGTCTTTAGAGCGTCTGTTTTGAACTAAATGATATACTTCTTCGCGAACTTTCCTATTTAAATCTTTTAAAAAGATAGCCGCCTTTTGTAATGTCATTTTTTCTCCTTTGTATTCAATACTTTGAGCACCGTTTATTTCTCCAAATTGCTGTTCAAGCTCTTGAAGTTTAGTATTTAAGGGGATATTCTCTTCGCGAAATAAATCAATACTGTTCTTAATCCCTCTTAAATAAATGCCGTAGCCTATTTTTGTTAATTGATGTATAAAAGGAGAATTGATTATTTTTTTATTTAAATCGTTTGCAACAGGCGTGATATTAGGTTCTATATTTTGAACAAAATCGTTAAATTTATTTCTTAGTTCTGTATTTGTTGTGTCACAAGTCATATTAATATAACGCCAAGCCATATTTTCACTTACAACCGCTCCAATTTCATTATAATCTAGTACCCATTTTTCGAGCTCGTTTTGCGAGTTAATTTCTCGCTGTTTTAATTCTTCAAAATATGGGGATAGTAATTCCCACGAAGTAATACTGAAGTCTGATTTAATAATTTGACGTTTCATCGATATTTTTTGTAATTAAAAGAAATAAATCTATTAATCAATTTTTACATTAGTGAAATTAAGTAAAAAAGTCTAATTTATTTTAAAGGTTAATATGGATAGTTTTTTTAAATAAAATATTAATCCTATTTATAAAATTAATAGAAAAAAAAATTCAATTGATTGAACTAATTAAAGAATGGCTCTAAATAACAGAAATAAACTTCCAGAAAGAATAATAGTAACAGGAAGTGTTAAAATCCATGTTAGCGCTATTGTTTTGATGGTTCCTTTTTGTAGATTCTTTAGACCTTTTTTTGCAACCATTGATCCGGCAATACCCGAAGAAAGCATATGAGTAGTTGAAACCGGAACCCCATAAGCAGAGGCCATACCAATTCCTATTGAAGCGACTAATTCAGCACTAGCGCCTTGAGCATAACTCATGTGTTGTTTACCTATTTTTTCACCAATTGTTTTTACTATTCTCTTCCATCCTACCATGGTGCCTAAACCTAAACATACCGAAATCAAAATGATAACCCAAGATGGGGCAAATTCAACAAGTTTTTTACTTTCTTTGATTTCTGTAATTAATGTTTTTTTATCTTTAGGACTGATTGCAAAATTTTGACTTTTTAATAGTTTCTCGGCCCCCTTAGTAATTTTTACAACATCTTTTCTTAATTCAGAGCGATTTTTTACAGCAATATCTGATGAAAAAATTGCATTCCCTATATTTTGATTAAAATGCGCTGAATGGATTTTAATTTGATGGTATTGTTTTTTCTCTTCTATCCCAAAACTAAAAGTATCGCTCTTTAAAATGATTGACTTGATTGAATTTATATGCGTATCCTCAGATTTCAGATTTATTGAATTATCTAAAGAAAATTGGCCTGGTAACACTGCTATTAAAATCATCATTAATAATCCAACCCCCTTTTGTCCATCATTTTGACCATGAAAAAAACTTACTAAGCCACAAGTTATCCATAACAATAATCTAATCCAAATAGGGGGCAATTTACCTGGTATTGGCTCTTTATAAATCACTTCATTTTTTATTACTCTCTTTAATAAAAACATCATCAAAATCGCTACAGAAAACCCTGCAAAAGGAGAAATTAATAGGGCTAATCCAGTATCTTTTGCTTTATCCCAATTTACAGCATTTAAACCGTAATCTCCTGGTAAAAAATAAAAAGCCAAACCAATACCCAAAATAGAACCAATTATTGTATGAGAACTAGAAGATGGAATACCAAAATACCAAGTTCCAAAATTCCAAATAATAGCACTAAGCAATAAAGCCAAAATCATTGCAATTCCATGATAAGGATTTGTGTCCACTAAGACATCCATTGGTAATAAATTTACTATGCCCATAGCGACAGTTATACCCCCTAACATAACACCTGCAAAGTTTAATAAACCACTATAAACAACTGCTAACGTTGGCTTCATAGAGTTAGTGTAGATAACTGTTGCAACTGCATTTGCAGTATCATGAAACCCATTAATGAATTCAAAAAAACAAGCACATAAAAGACAAATAATTAATAATATGGTAAGCGCTGTATCTAGTCCAAACATAAAAATTTTTAATAAAATTACACTATTTTATCCTACCGATTGTTACGTTAATGTTATTTGTTAAAAGTTAACTTGCGCTTGCAAACGCAATAAATTTCCCACTTGTAAGTTATTTTTTAATCCTCCATCTTCATATCTTCTTGAAGACATAGTGTACATAACCACTAATTCAAAATTTTTACTTGGTTGCCATTCAAAGCCAAATTCATTTTCGTGCACAACATAACTTCTTGAATCCTTTTCATGTTTTTTTCCACCCGAATAGTATTGAGTTCTGATAAAAGGGAAAAGAATTTGTTTTTTTAATTTTACCATGTAATTAAATGTAATGTATCCTCCCTTAAGTGGTCTTTCTTCAATAGCATTAGTAATTTTATTATACTCTGGCCCTATTCCGATATTATATTCTGCCGTAAATCCAAAAGGTTTTGGATAAAGCACAAGGCTAGCTGCTGCCCTATGATCTAGATAATTTAAATCGGACTTTGTTTTAACGCCCGGAGTAATCTGATCTTTAGGTATTAAATAATTACCGGTAAAGCCTTGTACAGCAGGTTCAATTATTTGAGAACCAATTTCTAACGGATAGCAAATCCTAGCCACTATATGAAACTCATTATTTAATTCAGGTTTATTGGCTGTTTGGCCATTATAAGCACCTAAACCAAAAACACCATAATCTCCAGAGCCTTTGTAATTCTCTCTTACCAACATTAAAAAACGATCTCTAATTTTTTTAGGTGCCCAATAAAAAAATACACCAATATCACGCTCATTTGATACTGCACTGTTAAGCGCATCATTTCGATCCAGTGGTAGCCTATTTTGACTAGATTGCATGTTCTCAAAACCAAACGGTACTTTACTTTGCCCTATTCTAATCCGAAACTCATTTTCTGCATCTAACCCTATATCGAAATAAGCATCTCTAATTTGAGCAAAATGTAATCCATTTGTTGAGGCAGAACTAGCAAAGTCTGGCTGAATATAAAAATACACCTGTTTACTTAATTGCCCAAAGTAAATGAAACGAATGCGCCTAAAAAAGAAACCTCCATTCCCACCCCAACTCTTATCACATTGCTCACAACCAAGTTGATTATTGGTTTCAAATAAACGATTATAACGGGCTTGTGCATAACCTCTTATGGTAAAGGATTCATACCAAAGCTTTTTCTTTTCTTCAAAAGGTAATTTTTCACCATTAATGCTTAAAGTTTTTATTGACAAACTATCTTGAGCGTTAATCGAAAATTGTTGTAATAAAACAAAAATTAAATTTAATGTTATTATTTTGTACATAAAGTAAATTTTATGTAAAAAAAAATATCTTAAATAAACTCTAAGTAAATCTAATGTTATGTAATTGTTAAAAGAAATTATCGGCAAACCTATATGATAGATATTTACAAGATGTTTATCTTAAAAATAAATATTATTTAGATGCTTAAAAACTCAAGCTAATAAATTAACTTACCCTAAAAATAGTTTAATTGGTTCCAAGTACTTTAAATAATTCGTCTAGTCTTGGTGTTAAAATAATTTCAGTTCTTCTATTTTTCTTTCGTGCTTCGGCTGTTTTAGAGTTTTCTATTGGCGAAAATTCTCCGCGCCCAGCAGAGGTAATTCTTTGAGCATCAATTTTTGCATTATCTAGCATTATTTTTGTAACTGATGTGGCTCTCATCACACTCAAATCCCAATTGTCTTTAATTTCGCCAAGACCTTTCATAGGCACATCATCTGTATGACCTTCAACTACTACATTAATTTCTGGATTTTGTTCTAAAACTTTTGCTACATTTTTTAAAGCCTCAACTCCTTTAATTTCCACATTAATTTTTCCACTCGCAAATAATAAACTTTCGTCTAAACTTACATACACCTTACCATTTTTTTGGGTAATAGTTAGTCCTTTATTTTCAAAATTAAACAACGCATCACTTAATTTTTTTCTTAAATCAGCAACTGCTTTATCTTTATTTTTTAATATTTCCTCCAGCTCATTTACTCTAATCTCACGTTTTTTTAATTCCTCGCCTAATGTTTCTAACTCCTTTTGTTGAGAATTTAAACGTGTTTCAAAATTTCGCAAAACATCTTGACGCTTCAATAACTCTTCCTGGGTAATCTGTAAATCATTACTTAGTTTAGCATTATCTTTTTCTCCGCTACTAATTAATTTATTTAAACGAGTCATTAATTTTTCATTTAAAGCGTTCACTTTTTCAAACTTTAAACTTAAACTTCTTAAACTAGAACCAATAATTGTGGTGTCTTTTTGTAAAATCAATAGAAGTTTTTGATCTTTTGCATTTTGCTCATTTAGCTCTGCAAACTTAGCCTCAACTTCTTGTGCCGCTTTTTTAATTGACGATAGCTCGCTTTCACAACTTTTTAGCTTTAACTTAGATTCCTCTAATAACTTAGCAGGAACGCAAGAGCTTATGGCAGCAATTACTAAAATGTAAAGAATAGGTTTATATTTTATCATACTTTAAAATTATAAAATTGAATAGTTGATATAAAGCAGAATAAAAATGTTTATTAACAATGAAATTAACTTTAAGTAAAGGTCAATTTATTTATACTCAATAAACCAATTAATTTAAATGGTGTACTAGTCTTTCATAATTCTGTAAACTCCTTGCTTATTATCGTTAGATATTTTCAAAAAATAAACCCCATTGTTTAATGAAGCTAAATTTAAATGATCTTTAATTTCTGTTTTGTTAAAATAATTTGTTTGAAAAACAATTTCACCAAGTAAATTACTAACCTTCAAATTTGTGATTGTTTCTGAATTTAAATTTCCAACAGCAAAATTAAAATCATTTTTAAATGGATTTGGCCATACACTCAATCCAATAGGATTATTACGAGATAAATTATAAATCTTCACATCTCCATTTCCAGGATTGGCGGTAGAAATAGTAAAATTATTGTTACCAATATCATAAAATACATTGCCAATACTTTCAATTTTAATGCGGCAGCTATTATTTGTAGCAGCCAATGTTGGAACTAAAATAAGTTCTGTTCCATCATTTGGAGTTGAATTTACCAAAACACCATAAGTATTTCCGCTATTATACGAAATTAATATTCTAACCGAATCACAAGCTATTGGTGCTTGATCTGTACCACCTAAATCCCATGTAATTGTTTGAAGAGTATTAACATTCCATAATATATTTGATATATCTGGATAAGTAACAAGAAAAGGGCCTAAATTGTCAATAGTAATATTACTAATGCCATAACAAACTCCGCCGCCACCCATTTTATTATCTCTAGCAGTTAATCTAAACTGCAAAGTTTGAGAAGTGGTAGGTAAATATTCTCCTTGAGTTGAAGTGTAATTTCCTGAAGCCACAACACTTACTTTTGGAAAATAACGAATAGGGCTAGTTATTGGAGAATATGAACGAAAATATGGCCTACTACCCGAATTCCATGAGCTAGCAGTTATCCCTGGATCAGTTTCTTCCCATGAATAAGTAAGGGAATCAATATCTGGATCAATAGCACTTCCTTTTAAAACAAAAGGGGTAGAAATAGGAATGGTATAGTCAACTGTTCCTGAAACTAATGGGGCATTATTACCTGTGGTAGAAGTTATTGCACAAGAATTTCCTGAGCCCTTGGTAAAATTAACTATTTCATCAAAACTAATTGCATGAAAATATGGAATACTATTGTTACCTAAATTATCACTTGAACCACAAATGCCAGCATATGCCATAATAGTAATACCACTTCCTGGTTCAACAGCAGTGGCGGCATTTCTATTTCCATTACAAGAGCCTGTGCCTGCATTAAAAGTATGACTCCCACCAAATTGATGCCCTATTTCGTGAGCAACATAATCAATATCGTATGGATCTCCAACTGGACTTGGGCTTCCGGTTATTCCCTTGGCTTTATTATTATTATTACAAACTCCAAAAACAGCTAAGCCTCCACCGCCAGTACTAAATGTGTGGCCAATATCATAATTAACTGCTCCTATATTTGCATTTATTACTAATTGACTTTTATTAAGCAATGAATTCGGATTGTTATTATCATTTGTTGTAAAAGAATTAGATGCAGCACTAGGATAAAGCACTAAAGTTGTGGTAGGAACCAACATTAATCTAACTGAAATTTCTTTCTCAAAAACACCATCTACTCTATTGAGACTTGTAACTACCTTTGCAAGTGTTTGAGCTATTGTTGGAGCAGCTAATCCTGTTGAAGCATTTGCATATTGTTTTGTACAAGCAATTACTAATCTGTATGAACGTAACTCTTCGCCTACACAAATTGCAGGAGTTACCACATTTGATTTAAAACTTGTTTTAGAGGGCTCTGGTTTAGGTGCTTTTTTTTGATAGTTGCCTTCAAATAATAATTCAGCCTCAGGTAATATTTGAGAAGGATCTTTTTTGAAATCAGTTGTATAATAAACGATATAATCTTGAGTGTTTCCTATACAATAAGGATCTATAAAAAAATCCCCATTAATTGATAAAATCATTCCATGAAATCCAAATTCAGTTAAATCTAATTTTCCATTTGCGTAAGGGTCATCTATCCCTTTTACACTGTATGTTTTAATATTAGGAAATGCTTCTGATAATTCTGGCATCATGATCGGACTTTCAACTACCTTAAATTTTTGAATTGTTCCGTTTGGTAATGGCAAATTAATAATGCAATTACTCAAACTTAAAGGTGTATTTATTTCTTGAGGTGCAGAAAATAATTTATAATTTAAGTTAGAATTAATTAAATTAAAAGTGGCATATTTTTGAGGTATTATCTGTCGTTTCCCACTAATAAAAATTTTCGATTCTTGATTGGCCTTCCAAAAATTATTATGGTCATTTTGAGCTTCAATATTAAATTGAAAGCATAAAGAAAGAAATAAAATAAATAAAAAAATTTTCTTCATAAATTGATATAAATATAATAAATAGTTCTTATTGTCTTCTGTCAATACCCCACATCATTTTATTTCGGAGGGTGCTAAAAAAATGCTGCCCTTCTAATGCAATTAAATTGAGTCTGAAATCAGCTTTTTTAATTGTTATTTGAGAGCCTGTAGGTATTTGGGCGCTTCGTGAATCAAGTGAAATATTAAAATTATCACTACGTCCACTTACTTTAAAACTAATTTGTTTATTATTTGAAATTACAATAGGTCTCACTGTTAAATTATGAGGGGCAATCGGTGTGATAATAAAATTATCTGAATCTGGTGTCATAATTGGTCCGCCACAACTCAATGAGTAGGCGGTAGAGCCAGTTGGGGTAGCAACAATCAATCCGTCAGCAAAATAAGAATTTAAAAACACACCATCAATGTAAGTATCTATATTTATCATGGCACTACTATCTTTTTTGTGAATAGTAAATTCGTTTAAGGCATAATTTACTTCACCGAAACAATCATTACAGCCTGAAATCTCAATCAACTCTCTTTTATCGAGCGTAAATTTTTCTTTTAACAAAAGCTGGATTGATTTTTTTAAATCGTTAGTATTAACCGATGCTAAAAATCCCAATCTACCTGTATTTACCCCTAGTAATGGAACTCCTGATTTTCTGACTAGCTCAATAGTTTCTAATAAAGTTCCGTCTCCTCCTAAAGAAATAACATAAGATGCTTTTACTATTAACTCTTCAGCATTCGAAAAAGTTTTTAAACTTAACTTAAATTGATACGTTTTTTTTATAAACTCGTAATAGGGTTCAAAAATAATTAAATCAACTCCTTCGTCTTTCAATAATCGATGTATATCTTCAATATAATTGGAATGGTCATGATTTGAAGAACGTGAATATATGGCTATAATCATTAAACAAAGATAAGAAATATTTTATTCCTCAATTCGAATGATTTTTTCTTCAATTTTTACCATTTTACCAATAGGATATATAAAGTCTTGTAAATTATTTTCAATTAGTAAATCTTTTATTTCTTTAATGCACAAGGGATTAGCCGAAAATAAAATACCGCCATTTGTTTGAGGGTCGGGTAAAATTGTAAAAGCTTCGGCTATATTTATGCTTTTTGAGAAATTAATATTTTTGTTGTATGCATTCCAGTTGCGATAAGTGGCATCTGGAATACAGCTTTTAGAAATATAATAGGGCAGTGAGTCAATTTTTGGTATACTTTTATAATTTAATTCGGCAGTTAGATTACTTCCATCTGCCATCTCTATTAAATGTCCGATTAAACCAAATCCAGTTACATCTGTCATGGCACTTAACCCATTTATTTTCGCCAATTTTTCTCCAATAAAATTAAGTTGAGTTAATTGCTTGATTAACAAAATTTCATCTTCAGGCCTCAGTAATTGTTTTTTTTGTGCTGTAGACAAAATACCAACTCCAATTGGTTTAGTTATGAAAAGTAGATCGTTTAAATTTGCACTGTTATTTTTTTTGATTTGGCTAATGTCTATTAATCCATTGACCGAAAGGCCAAACATAGGCTCAAGAGTGTCAATACTATGCCCACCAGCTAAAGCAATACCCGCTTCTAAACATATTGCTCTTGCCCCTTCAAGTACTTGGTTTGCTAATTCAGCAGATAATTTATTTATAGGCCAGCCTAAAATTGCTAATGCCAAAGTGGGCTTTCCTCCCATAGCATAAACATCACTAATTGCATTGGCTGCGGCAATTCGGCCAAAGTCATAGGCATCATCAACTATCGGCATAAAAAAATCAGTAGTTGCGATTAATGCCCTTCCATTTCCTAAGTCATATATTGCAGCATCATCATTACTGAGGTTTCCAACTAATAACTTCTCATTAACTGGTGTTTTTATCTGACTATGAATGATTTCTTTCAATGCCGATGGGTCTATTTTACTGCCGCATCCTGAACCGCGAGCATATTGGGTGAGCAAAATTTTAAGTTTTTTTTCTAACATATTTAATTAAATCTTCTGCGTTTAAATGTGCTTGGGTTGTATTATAAAACAGTTGAGTTATTTCGTTTTCGATATTGTTACGTTTGGCCCTACCTTTTAAATACTGTTTATCATAATATTTTAACAATTCGCTAAAACAACTTTTAATATCATTTTCTAATAAAAAATTAATTGCTTGTTTTGTTTCGAGTCCGCCTAATTTTTTTTTTATTCGGATAATGGCATTAATTAATTTTTCTTTTTCAAATTTTCCATAACCCTCAATAATATGATTTAGCCTTAATTCGAAAGGAACAGTCAAAAATAATATAGGAGAGCTGCGCATAAGTTTAAAAAATGGCGTTGGGATATTAACTTGCCCAATGCGCTGACTCTCGTCTTCAATCCATATAGAATTTTTTGGGTAGCTCAAGTTTAATTTAAATAAATCGAAAGCCAATAAGTTTTCGAAATATTCTTGAGAAGGCTGTGGAACTAAATTTAGGTTTCCAAAAGCAGAGCCTTTATGTTCAGCTAATTTTTCTAAATCAATAACAGGCTCATTTTGTTTTTTTAATTCCTGTATAATTCCGGTTTTATTGCTACCAGTATAACCACTAATGATATTTAATTGATATTCATTTTCAAATTGTTGAAGAGCCCATGTTCGATACGATTTATAGCCCCCAATTATTAAATTAACTTTAAAGCCATATAAATCAAAAAGCCAAGCCATTGAAGAACTTCGCATCCCCCCCCTCCAACAGTAAATACTAATTTCTTTTAAATCAAATTTATTATGTAGTAAAATGCTTTCGGTGTTTTCTATTAGGTGAACAGTTTTTTTTCCAAAAAATTCTAATCCTATTTTTATTGCTTTTTCCCTACTTTCTTTCTTATATACAGTACCAATAATTTTTCTTTCTTCATCTGAAAAAATAGGTAATGATTTTGCTCCGGGAATATGAGCGTAATTATATTCAGATGGGCTTCGAACATCAAATAGAATTGTTTTATCTAATTTTAAAAAAAAATCATTTATGTTGATTTTATCAATGGGCATAAAATATGCAAATATGCAAATTATTAAACAATTATATTATCAAGATAAGTTTAGTTCATGATATATCATAATTATAAAAATACTCTATCAAAAAAGGAAATAGAAATAATTAAATTTTAACTAATTTTGAATAATGAGTGTTAAATTTAAAAATATTTACCAAGAAATTTTTGCATGGATAGGATTTTTAGTATTTCAATTTATATTATTCTTTTCTTTAGAGCCATTAATTATTGAATCTAAAATTAATTCAGTATACCTGGTTTATTTATTTACAAATTGCTTATTAATTGCTTTTTTTTATTTACACAATTACTTTTTACTACCAAAATTTTTTTTTACAAAAAAATATAGTCTCTACTATTTTTTTATCTTTTTTTATTTGTTTATGATGATTTTAATTTTATCGGCTAACAAATCTTTTAATCCATTTCTTAATCAAAATTTTCATAAACCTATTCTTGCATTTAACTTGGCTATTATTATTCGATTTACCATTATTTATTTATTATCTTTTTTTATAGCGATAAATAATCGAAAAAAACAGCTCGAAAAAATAAAAGTAAATTTAGAATTACATTATCTAAAAATACAGATTAATCCTCATTTTTTATTTAACACTCTAAATAACATTTATTCATTAGTCATCACAAAGTCTGATTTAGCAGCAGAATCTATAACAAGATTATCTAATATTATGAGATATATGATTAAAAATACAAATCAAGATTTTGTATTAGTTGAAAACGAAATAAATTTTATTAAATCATATATTGAATTAGAAAAGTTGAGATTAAATGATTTTGTTCGCTTAACTATTTTTATTAATGGTAATTTTTCGAATAAAAAAATTGCACCTATGCTCTTTTTACCTTTTATAGAAAATGTATTTAAACATGGCGTATGTAATAGTACCCCATCAAATATTAATATTAAAATTAATTTAGAAGAAGATAATTTAATATTTGAAGTAACTAATACAAAAGTTCAAACTATCAGCAAATTAGCAAGTGGTTTTGGTATAGAAAATATTAAATTACGCTTAAACTTATTATATCCTGAAAATCATCTTTTGATAATTAATAACGATGAGAAAAGGCATCAAATCTTACTGAAATTAAAAATAAATGATTAATTGCATTATACTTGACGATGAGCCATTGGCTGTTATTATTGTAGAAGAATTTTTAAATAAAATACCGTATTTAAACCTCCTTAAAACATTCACAAATTCAAAAGAGGCATCGGAATATTTAAAAACTAATCCAGTAGATTTAGTTTTTTTAGATATTGAAATGCCTCAAATAAGTGGTTTAGATTTTTGTAAAAAATATTGTCAGAATAAGATAGTTATATTTACAACTGCCTATAGTAACTATGCTTTGTTAGGTTACGAATTAAATATTTTAGATTATTTATTAAAACCAATAGAACTTAATAGATTTTTAATTGCTTGTGAAAAAGCTAGACAGAAGTATGATTTTATTAATCTAATAAAAAATAATAAAGAACCAACTTTAATATTAAAATCAGGCTATCAATTAATTCGAATTATAATAAAAGATATTATATACGTAGAAGCTTATGACGATTATGTAAAGGTTTTTACTGAAAAAAATGAACCTGTTCTAACAAAATTAACAATGAATGCTATATTAAAACAATTAGAAAATTATGGATTTGTAAGAGTGCACCGATCTTTTATTATTTCAAAAAATAGAATTAAGTCTTATAATAAAAAATATATAAAAATATCCAAAATAAATATTCCTATTGGTAAAAATTATAGAGATAATTTTTTATTATCGAACTCATTTTAAAGGCAATTTATTTATTGATTAAATAATAAGATACTTACATAATCGTACTTTAAATTTAATTATTTAAATTTTTGCTTTACAAAAACTTCCATATTAAGCCTAACCCAATTATTTGTTCATATTGTATTCTTGGTCCAAACCCTTTTACGCCATCTTTAATAATTGGCACCATGATATCATCGTCATAAATCAGGTGAGTGTTTATATTAAATGATAGGTATTTAAAAAGTTGAAAATTAGCCCCAGTTATCCATATTATATCTATATTTTGTGGATTTTGAGTAAAATTGCTAAACAATTCTAAATTATTCTCAAACATTAAATTTCCTTTGAATTGTTTTTTAAATTTTAATTTAAGATAAGCTCCTATTTCGATCCTATATTTTTGTGCTCGCTCGATCATATACTTATCAGCGTCGTATTTAGCTGGTTGTAGTCCAAAAAATCCTTGATCTGCCAATATTGTGCTATTAACTATTGTTGATTTAATAGATAATGGGGCCATAAAAAGAGTAAAAATTTTTGATGGTTTATAGTCTAGTCCGAGGGCAGAAACAAAATAAGCTGGCGCTAAAAAATCTGATATAACTGTCGAATCGTCTGGGTAATAATAACCTTTGGCAAAACCCGTTTTAAAATCTATTAATGCAGAATAATTCAAATTATGATACAGACTTTTATCGATTTTTGATGTGAATTGCTGTTGGTCATCATTTTTCCACCACTTTAGATTATCTCCTTGTTTCATTAAGCCAAAATGTAAACTTAGATCATTATCCATTGTAAGTTTTTTTGATTTGTAATCTAAAGACATAATAACTTTTCCAACAAGAGAAATATTATTTTGACCACCTGCAACCCAATTGTTTAAAAAAATTTGTGTGCCATCAAAAAAAAATCTACCAGACAAGTGCCATGGATTAATCTGAACATAAACCGGCTTTTCATACCTTTTTATTTGTTTATTTAATGAATCAATAATTTTCACTATAGAATCTCTATACAATTTTGATATTTGATTTTTTTTCTTCAACTCTGTAAGTATAGATGATGAGTCAAGTTGAGAAAAGGTGGAGTTGTATAGAAATAAAAAAGTAAAAAAAATAATAATTTTATTCACAGATAAATTCATAAAGTTAAATATATAAAATAATTTT
>SXGQ01583383.1_pt1 | contig 48846 bp, 40 predicted proteins | sample 3178371 | NCBI WGS metagenome assembly SXGQ01 (sample SAMN11356859, study PRJNA531348) | freshwater metagenome | isolation source: freshwater sample F1-20 | place: China: Fuxian Lake, Yuxi | collected 2017-12-25 | reverse complement strand
TAACCTATCTGTAATCCCAGTAGCAGTCCCTTTCCATACTGAATGGGGTACAAACAACGCTGCGATGACATCCTTTTTACCTTCACCTGTAGCGGTGACACTTAGCTAAGGCTTATAATGGAAAAGAAAAACGAACAAAAGAAACTGACTCCTAAAGAAGTAGAAGTGAGAAGACAGAAGAAAGCTGCAGAAAGAGAAGCCAAAAAAGCTTCCAGCGGCTATACTCCTGCCAACTCCTCCGTTAAGGACTACTTATCTAAGAATGCGTCAGATATCGCCTCAGGTACTGCTGGCGGTATGTATAGTGCTCAGTTATCTGTCGACTTCCTGCAAAAGCCTCAGAACCTTAGGGAGCGGAGAGCTCTCTGGAGACACTTCTACACATTCAATGAATTTGTAGGTGCTGCGATAGATATGCATAGCACCATCCCGCTATCTAGGCTCAGACTGCAAAAACCTCGATGTCAGAACGAAAAGCAAGCGGAATACGTACATAGGTTCTTCGAACGTATGTGTTCTGAGTTGAAGCTGTTTAACCGCCTAGCCGAAATCTCTCACGACTTCTGGCTTATAGGGAATGTGTTCTGCTATACTGAGGAACATAATCCTTACGCTATCGACATCCCCGAAGAGATTCAGGGAGATGCGGCTCTTCAAAAAGATATGCAGGCACAGCACCAACGGAACGTAATGGAAAAGGCAAAAGAGCGTGCAGAAAAGCTCTACGCTGACCATAAAGTCGTAGATAGAGACCCCGCTTATAAGGGTTGGGAAAGAATTATTATTCTACCGCCTGATCAAGTTCTTGTAACAAAACCCACATTCTCCCCAGACCCCGTCTTAGAGTTTATGCCAGACGATCTAACCCGTAAGGCTATGATGGGTTTTGAGCCCGGAGAAAAAGGGGCTTATACAGTCCCTTCTGAGATCTCTGATCAAGGAGAGGGTGCCTCTTCTATTACACTTAATACTGATCCTAATAAAGGGTCCCACTGTCACCACATGGCCAGAAAAAAATCGCAGTACGAAGCCATGGGTACATCCATCTTAGAACGCTGTGTAAATACTCTAATTCTAAACGATAAGCTACGCCAGGCTCAGATGATGATTTCAGATCGTCACATGACTCCCATGCGTGTTGTTACAGCAGCAGAAGCTAGTGATGATCAACTGGAAGACCTACGTATACAGGTAGACAACGCCTTATTCGACCCTGACTACTCTATTATTGCTAACTATGAAATCCAGTGGAACGAGATGGGAAGCAACGGTCGCCTACTCGAGCTCAGCACAGAGTATGAGCACCATGAGTCTGCACTTTTTGCAGGACTAGGGGTAACTCGTGATCTACTCACAGGGGAGTCCATGTACTCCGGATCCAAAATGACTCTTCAAGTTTTGGATATACATTACATGCTCTTCCGGGAAGTCCTTCAAAATTACGTGGAGGAGTATCTTTTTAAACCTGTAGCACGCAAGAAGGGTTTCTTTGAAATCGATGAGTTTGGTGAAGAGGTTTTAATCTACCCGAAACTTTCCTTCTCAAGGCTCTCAATTAAAGACTCAGACGAATACTTTAATCAGGTTCTGCAGCTTTATCAGAAAGGGTCTATATCCATTGATGTTATTCTAGACATTCTTAATATCGATCCAGAAGCCACTCGCAAGAAAGTGGAAGCAGACCTATTTACCGTTAACGACCCTACCTTCAACCAGCTAGTTACAGGTATATATGGGGCTGTTTCTCAGAAAATTGTAGACGGCTCTAACATCGACCAACTCCTGGCCAAAAACATGGGTCTAGCAGTTAAAGAAGCTCCCGCCGGTGAAGAAGGGGGAGGCGATGGAGGTATGAGGTTTGCCGCTTCAAAAGAAGACCAAGAAACCCTGATGAAGCTTGCTAAAAATCCTCAACTCTTAAAGAAACTTTCCGCTTTACTTGAGGAAATAGATGAGAAAAATAGCTGATACAGTTCGAGAAAAGATTAAGCAGGCTTTCGGGGACCCTACTGATTCCCAGTCTGAGAAAGAGGCTCCGACATCGTCAGAGCCTAAGGCTGTATACACTCCACAGGCTACCACTAGTACTGAGAGTAGAAGCAATTCTAATTCATCTATTTATAACGACGAATCAAGGTATGTACCACAGCCTAAAATTAAACCACCTAGACGTATCCCTGAAAGCCACTTAGCTATTAATCAGGAAACGGAAGATGGTAAGAGTTATTCCACTAAGTGGAGAAATGAGCAGAAGGGGATATAATGGTTTCCGGCCAACAACTAACAGCAGTGGATGAGCTAAAAGAAGCTATCCAAAAGTTTCTTTCAATCCCGGAAGAAGCGGCAGAAGCAGTAGTCGAACATAAGGTAGATATCGACGACCAAAAACATGTTCAAAAGTTGCGTCTTGCTCTTAATGAAGCTGTTAGCTTACTGAACATTCTCAGTACAGAGCCTGAGCCCGAACCTGAGCCCGAACCTGAGCCAGAGCCCGAAGTTAAACCCGATCCTGTATCCGATAGATTTGCTTCTAGAAAAGAAGTTGTCGAACAAGTTATTAAACTAGCCTCCAGAGGTAACTGATGCCCTACGAAAACCCCGCCGACCGCTATTTCACATTCAACAAGCGTCCCGTAATCCAGGACGGAAGAGTTGAACCGCACAATCAGGAAATCCTAACCCCTGAAAAAACTACTCATCATATCGATGAGATTGCTAAACTTGCTATCCCTGAGGCAAAAGACCTCGTGGATTGCGGTGTGGATGCATTCTCCGCAGCAGAGACTGCTGTGTCCTATGCTCTGGCTGAGTTTGAGGGAGGAAGATATCAAGGGCAGTGTGACGCGGTCACCAGAGCTCAGATTGAAGGAATCGTTCTTGAGAAGTGCTATACAAAGACTTCTAAAAAAGCTAGCGTAGAAGACATTGTTAGTAGGCTCGATAAAGTTGCTTCTATTCTCGAAGCAAATGGCCTCACTAAGATCGCAGAGCTTGTGGACGCAGCCGCTAATACAATCGAGAAAAACAATGCCTAAGATAGCAGAGTTTATTCTCCCACTCTTTGCAGAAAAGGTAAAGGGGTCATACAGGTTATCTATCGGCCGTCTCCCCCTATTTGTTGTAAGTATGATTCTGTGTTACAGATACGCGGTTGTGGGGGAAGCTCCGCCTGAAGGTATACTGATGTTTATCGGTATGGCCCTAGGGTATAACGGTACTAAGTGGTTTAGCCCAAAGCAAAAAGAAATGAACGGAGCTGAGTAAATGGATCTTTCTAACCTCATACCAAATCCCGAAGGATATGAACCCGAAGACATCCTGACTTCGGGCCTACCGCCTTTGGTAAAAAGTGAGGTAAAGACCATTCTGAACGATGCATTCCAAAAGATCCTTTTTAAAGAACCTGAGGAAAGTCCCTCTGAAGCTAAAGAAGAACCCGAAGAGAAAAGTCCAAAAGATGAAGGTTCTGAGGAAAGCTCTAACTCTGACGAGGAAAGCTCTGATTCTGTTTTAGATAATATTGATGATGAAAAAGAAGATACTAAGAATCAAAACGACTTAAGGTTTGCGTCAAGTATCCTAGCCTCTGTGATAAGGGACTTATCTAAGGACGATCTTTTAGATGCTTTTACTTTAATAAAAAAGGCTTCTTTAGAAATCGACGCCATCGGCTCAAGAGATCTAAAGCCTCTACAACTGAATCTCAACCGGATCGCAACTGATCTCGAGGAAATCATAAATGGATAAGACAGCCCTCTACCCTGATTTGGTCAACCCTACTGCACTCGTAGTCGGCGCCATTGTAAAGCACTTGCCGTATGGCAGCAATACCTCCTCGGAAATGACCGGAGTTGTAACACATTTGGTACCAGCTACAAGTAAAGTCTACGTGTCGTGGCCCAACTACTGCAATACCCAGCACGATGCTTCCGAACTTCTGGTAATTACTCAAGGACACGGTGTAGAGTCCCCTCTAGTATTCAATACCGGATACACCTCCTGGGAAAAAAGAAAATCTGAAAGACTATATGGTAAGGTTACTCCACACGGTGTAGTAAAAGTCGCATCGGTCGTACTCGATGAAGAGCATACCAAAGTAGCTAAGATGATCGCAAAAGCTGCGTCATATAAAATCATTGGGTACAGCAAAAAAACTGCGGCAGACATGATTCAGGCCCTCAACCCCAGCGAGCCGCGGTCCTTAATCGACGCAGCAGCAGCGGAAGCCTATGACACCGCAGCTTATGATGGCCTATCGACCGTGGATAACCAAGACCCGGCCACGATTGATAATGAACAACCGATTGCTACTACTCAGGACCCTGCAGTAGCTAATGTTACAACAGGAGAATCTGTAGGAATCCCTACAGACGACCAGTAAGGAAATATCATGGCAATGCTAAAAAGAGGGGCTATGAGCCTCAAGCAAGACCAAAGAGATTGGCAAGACATCAAGGCCGAGGACCAAACCCCCCAGCCCCAAGAGACTAACGAAGAAAAAGACGAGAAGTAAAATGGCTTTTATCCGCAGAAGTATGGCTCAAGTTAGAAACCCTAACATCCTTAACAGATCGTTTAAGGATCGTTTTGCGTCTTTAGGTGGACCCCAGTATACTGCGGAAAATATTCCTAAAAACATTCTCACTAACTTTGATCCAAACAAATGGCTACTCAGTCACGTAACTATTGTGGCTTCAGTAGATGTAGAGCTGGCCAACCCTGATGATCCTAATTCCGATTATCTAATCGCGGAAACCCACTCTGAATTTGTAAATAACAACGGAGACTCATGGGAAAGAGAGCTTTTAAGACAGACTTATAAGTCCTTCCTAGGAGCCGCTGTATACTGTGAACACGTCCAAGACCCTAACCTCAATAAAGGTCGGATTCTGGATGTTGCTCTCAGAGAGATTGATACCGGTAAGAAAAAGCTAGATGGCACACCTGTAACTACTCTATATGTGGATATCCTGGTAGCCACCAGCCGAGAGCACAAAGAACTAGTAAGAGAGATCGAGACAGGCGCACTAAATGCTATGTCAATGGGTTGTTCTATTAAGTACTCTATCTGCTCTAAGTGTGGCGTCAAAGCTCACGACGAGACAGAGATGTGTACCCACATACTCAATGAAAAGCTGAGCTTCTTCTACGACCACAAAGGCACTAAGAGGATTATTGCTGAGCTCTGCGGACACAAGGATGATCCTGACTCTGTAACTTTCGTAGAATCATCATGGGTTAGGAACCCTGCATTCCCAGGCGCTATCCTCCGGTCCCTGATCTCCCCTACTAGGGGAGAATACGTAGAAGCCTCCAAAGACGGTGTAACGGAGTATTTAACAGACCTAAAGAACCAAGGTTTGATTAAAGATACCATCCACCATGCTATACCAAAAGCAGCCTCTACTAAGGTAGCTGAGGGTTTATTCCCTGAGGACTCCGGAGAAGAAATGTCCCCAGATGAACTCACAGGTGAATCCAGTGACAGTATGGGTGAAGATATGGGTGACGGTACAGGAGAGGCTCCCACGGAGGAAGCTACACCAGTAGACCCCGTCGAAGGAGTAGTAGATACCGTCGAAGGCATTTCTCAAGAAGTCTTGGATCAGCAGCTAAGTATGATGAAACAAGAGATGGCTTCATGGGTCAGAGATCAATCCTGGAACTCAGGTAGAGGCCCAGGAAGAGGCGGCGGTAATCCTTACGTTTTAGAGAACGATGTAAACGATAACCTTATTAGAGTAGCTTGCACTAAAGTTGTAGCTTCTGAACTTAAGGAAAAAGTTGCAGTCGATATTACCTCCCTACCAGTTAAAATGGCCTCAGTAATTGCCCTATCTACTATCCTTGGGGATTTTAGTAAGGTGGCTAAAGTCGCCCCTAGGAGGTATGTTGTAGCTACTGTATGTGCTCTACATAATATGTATAGCTCAGATAAAGTAGGGTCCGATATCGCCGAATACATTTCTAAAAACCCCTACGAAGGTGAAGGAAAAAGGCCTTATGTTATGGCTATGGCCCTAAATCTTGGTAGAAACTTAACCGCAACTGAGGTTCGTAAAGCTTCTGAATGGCTTTCAATTTAATGGCTTAGTAAAATTTTTTACTAATTACCGTTAAATTGAAGCTAGAGGCTGTTACACCAGCTGCCCAAAACTCGCTGCTTATGTAGCATCGCATGTGGAAGAAACAAATAGGAGAGATCCACCATGACACAAAGAGTCCGATTGACTGATAAAACAGCCTCAGCCATCCTCGCTGAAAAAGTTGCGCAAGAGGTAGAAAGCTTCGAAGGCACTAATGTTGAGGCTGGCCAAGAACTTGAAAAGAAGTCTTTGCCTAATAGCATCACCGATGAGGCGTCTTGTGACAAAGCAGCTTCTATGGAAGGCGACAAAGAATTGCTCCCCAAATCCGAAGGCGCTGACTACTCAATCCAAGATCCTGACAAAGACCTTGTTGACAACTCTCCCATTGGTAAAGACGACGAAAAGTCTCGCGAAGAGCAACAAGGTAAAGTAGCGGCAATTAAAGTGGCTCACGCTAAAGCTGTAAAATGCTTGACTGCTGCTGACCGTATGTTCCCTACCGCTGCTGAAGACGTGATCGTAAAAACAGCTGTGTCCCTTATGAAGCATATGCCCATGGGTGAAATCGATGCCCTCATGGAGAGACAGGCTGAGTACGCTGCTGCTCTTGCTAAGCAAGCTGAAGAAATGGTGCCAGCAGAAGAAGAAAAAGTGGTAGAAGCCGCTGCTCCTGCAGAAGAAGAAAAAGTGGTAGAAGCTGCTGAAACCGGTGCCGAAGAGACCAAAGAAGCAGGGGAAGAAACACCCGCCAAAGATGAAACTGTTGTTGAAGCCGCCGAAGATGGTGCCGCTAAGGATAATGATGGTGAAGACTGGAAAGCTAAGTACGCTGCGCTCGAGCAAGAGCTGCAATCCCTTAAAGCTGCTGCAGATAAAACTGAAGGTAAAGATGAAGAAGTTACCTTTGACGACACGGTTAAGACCGCTGCTGCTAAGGGTAACACTGTAGATGAAATCTTCCAAAGTGTTATTCCTGGTTTCCAACCAAAAATCTCTTCTTTGTCTAAAACCGCTGGTTCTAAAGAAGAAAGCATCGACGACAAAATTGCCAGACTTTTTAAGGCATAATTTTTTTAATTAAAATCTGGGCCCAGTGGTTTTGTAAACCTCTGGGCCTTTTTGTTTTAGGCAAATACTATCCGTAATTCTCTTTTGATTAAGATCTTTTTATTCTCAGAGCCAACGTAACGAGTCGGCTCTCGACCCAGAGAGTCGAGGAGTTCTTAGCTTAAAAAGAAATCCACGTCGACGGTCGTTCCATCGACAAACAATGAATGGAGATAGCCATGTCTTTTAATGGTAACTCGAACATGCAGGGCTTGCCCGGTTATTCCCTTGGAGTCAAGGTTCTTAACCGCGTTGCTCAACTTTCTATCAGCGACCTCGATGCCTCTGCATTGACCGCTAACCTCTTCACCCCCGCCAACCTCACTTCGGCTCCTACTTTGGCTCGCCGCAAGCGTGGTGACCAGACCTTTCCTCAGGGTATGATCGCTGGCCAAGTAGTTGCAGTTCGCGCTACTGGTAAAGTGGCTCCCTTCCGTGGTACTGCTGGCGAATCCATCATCGGTATTGCTGTTAACGATTCCATCGGTCAAGCTTTCGAAGCTGCTTCCGGTCTCGCTTCCGGCAAAGCTACCTACATCTGTGGTGCTGGCTCTGTTGTTAAAGTTGACGTGTTCGAAGGCGATATCTCTGCCTACGTTCCCGGCGCTAAAGTCTATGCTGACGTTGACACTGGTCTTTTGACTGTCACTGCTCCCGCATCCGGCGATAACGCTGTCATCGGTGTTGTTCTCAACAACGAAGACCTCAACGTCACCATCCAAATGCGCCTTTAATCGGTAGCCGAGAATTACAGGAGAACTACAAATGTCACAAGAAATTTCCGCTGCTGAAAAGAATGCTTTGATCGGTGACTTGCTGAAAACAGCTTCCGGTCGTCAAAAATTGGCTTCTGCCATGACTCAACCCCTCCGCGTTCGTCGCGACTATGCTTCCGTTGGCCGTAAGGCTTTCTTGGTTGAGCAGTTGCCTGACGGTGCTTTGCCCTACTACGACAAAGACCCTGAAGTCACAGCTTATGTTGTGAACGACGAAGGTCAGTCCGTTCAGAACGTGACTAAAGGTCGCCGGGTTTCGATTCCTTTGTTCGAACTTGCGTGTAACCCTGTCATCTCTTTGACTCAAATCAAAGAGCGTCGTTTTGACATCGTTGAGCGTGCTCAGGATCAAGGCCGTAGCCAAATCCAAGCCCTCGAAGACGAGCGCGTATTTGCAGTTATGAACGCTGTTGCTCAAGACGGTTTCGATAACATCGGTGCAGTTAACCCTGAAATCCCTGTTGTTGCTCCCTTGACTACTGCCGTTCTTTCTGACGCTTTTGCGATGATCGAGCGCTGGGACCTCCGCGTCCAACGCATCTTCATCAACGCTCAGGATTACAACGACGTCCGTAAATGGGGCCGTGCTGAGTTGGATGACGATTCGCAACAAACCTTGCTCCGTACTGGCTTGATGGCCAGCATCTGGGGTGCTCAATTCATTCAAACTCGTTTGGTCGAGCGTGGTACCATCTACGTTTGTGCTGAGCCTGAGTTCTTTGGCCGCATCCCTGTTCGTACTGAGTTGTCAGTAATTTCTGCGGATGAACCAGCTCTTCGTAGAATTGGCTTCTCAATCTTCGAGCAATTGGGAATCGGTTGCCATAACCCCCTTGGTTTGGTGAAAATCAGCTTGATCCGCTAAGATTAGGCAAAATAAAAACCCTGGAGACTAACCTCTCCAGGGTTTTTTTATATAGATTTAATTAACACGAGCCAGCTTATCGTAGGAACGGTAAATGAATATTCAGGAATTAAAAGAAAAAATAGAACAAGGCCAGAGCTTCGAGCTCTTATCTGAGCTCTACCCGAAGCTACCTCCATCTCTTTTTAAAAAGCTTGGAGGTAAGGTTGTCCCTAAATTTATTCAAAGAAAAGAGAACGGGTCTTTTGGGGATGGGGGAGCCTCGGGGTCCGATTATTATACATCTTGGTATAGCGGTGTTACTGATAGGCTAAAACTGATTGGTAAGGAACGAGCGGATTGGGTCTGCTATGCGTCGATATTTGGTGATGGTCATATTTCTAAGCCAAACCCTAGTACTTACTTTGTCGAGACTCATGCCATAGGGCAGCTTCCGTTAGCTCTATACAAAGCCTCCCTATTAGGGAGCCGACTGTCCTCAGTACGATTTATTGATAACGACGTAGAAGGGCAAGATGACTTAGTCAAAATACTGTCCACCTCATATCCCGGTTTAGCTTACCTCCGGTCTAGGCTATATACAAAGTCTAAAATCCCCGGCAAGTTCTTTAAGGATTTTGTCAACTCTGGGGTTATAGGTGAGCTAGAGCTAGAGGCTCTAGCAATATGGGTTATGGATGACGGGCTTTGGTATGGTGGAAACAAGTTTGCGATATCAGTCGGTATCACAGAGGATATAAGCTTTCAGTACACAGAAGAATTAGCCAGGCAGTTGTCTAATCAGTTTGGGGTTGTATTTACTAGCACCCCCAGTAGTCCCTCAGGAGTAGTACTAGTCCCCGACTCAACATCCTTTTGCCTATCAATCAGAGAGTACTTGCTACCTCAGTTCTCCTATAAAATTGGGGTACCACCTTCAGTATGTGGTTCGTCAATTTCCGCTTCGGAGGAAATCACCTCAGTCTGCCAAACTTTTAGGCACAGAAAACTATCAAAGTGGGGTAATTTGTCAGACTTAGATAAGAAAAAAACTTTAAAATCACAGATAAAAGTAGGAGGGGTTCCTCCACTTAAGGAGCCCAGCCTTCAAGATTTAGAGGCAATAAGAAATTCAGAAACAAAACATTCTAGTGGTGTCTACACCCCTAGTAACTTCTATAACCGTGTACCAAGCTATTTCTTTCCTCATCGTTACAAAGTGAGGTGCTCAGGGCACAGAACAGTAGATGAGGTATTCTCCAGAAGTAGTTACCTAAATAAAGTGGTAGCAATGCAAATAGAAAGCGGAGATGCTGTAAACCCTAGTAATATCCGAAATGCTATATGCGCTTATGGGGCAAAAGTTCCAGGGCAGTTTAGTCCACTACTAGCTAAGTCTATCATAGAAGAGTTTTGCCCTAAGGGCGGGGTTATCTACGACCCCTGTTCTGGTTGGGGAGGCCGTATGTGTGGTGCTTTTGCAGCTGGTGCCAAATATGTAGGGAACGATGTAAGCCCTATTACTGTAGAGGGGTTACAAAAACTTTCTTCATTCTTAGGATCAAGTTTTCCTATCTATTGTAGGAGAGCAGAGGAGTTTGTCCCGGACATAGAAGCTGATTTGTGCTTTACCTCTCCTCCTTACTTTGATCTAGAGGAGTACGTAGGGGGAGACCAGTCTCATCTGCTATATAAAACATACTCAGAGTGGGAGACGCATTTTCTTCACAAAATGCTAGATAACTGTTTAGCCTTAACAAAAAAAAGAGGTTTCCTAGTAATTAACGTTGGGACTGAACGAATAAAAGCCTCAGTAGAGGCTTGGGTCAAAAATAACTCCGTACTACTTAGAGCTATACGGACAATTAGGACTCCCTCAACTTGGTCCAGGGATAAAAATTACGGAGAGTTTGTAATTATTATGGAGAATACATCATGCTAAGATGCCAGGTATGCCAGAAAAACTTGAGGTCTTTAACCTCCCACCTAAACCACGCACATGGATTAACCCTTGAGGAATACAGGAAAGAGTACTCTTACGAAGGTCCGTCAGAGGATAGGGCCTCCTTCAAAAGGTCTAAGGTTAAGGCTGCTAGAAGGCCTGCTGACTACTCTAAATTTGAAGGTAGTCACCCTATGCGGGACCCTCAATTCTTAGAGTTTTGGAAAATGTCAAGAAGCTTAGGGACCTACAACCTGGATAAGGCTAGAGAGACTTGGTTTAAGAAAACAGGATTTACTCATCCATCCAAAAACCCAGATTGGGTTAAAGAGAACGTTAAAAAAATAATCGATAGACATGGAGCCTTATTTGGTGGTGTAACTAAAGCTAAAAAGGAGCTACCAGTAACTATCCAAGAACTGGAGGAGCTGGCTTCCAGTTGTACTAGTTTAACTGCTCTAGCTTCTAAACTAGGTGTCGGGGAAGAACTAGCTCGTAAGTTTCTGAAAGAAAACGGGTTGAATCTTTCAGGTAGTTCTAAAGGTAGAATTGAAGAGACCCCTCGCCAAGTAGTTACTGCTTTTCTTGAGGCATGTGACCGTAATGGTAGTCTGTTGTCCTTCAAACAGTTTGCCACCTCGGCAGGAACTCGTTATCTTTCAAAGCTGAAACGGATTTTTGCCCCTGGTTCGCCATACGCGGACTTACTGGAGTCAGTAAGACTATTACCTTGCGGTGAGGCTCGTGCTCTACTCCTTTCCAGATTTGCTGACCACATTGAAAAGGCTAATCAATTTAAGGACTCACCTATTGTTGTTCCTGAAGGCTTTTTTAAGGTCAGTGACCACTACACAGGTAACTCTCTCGAAGCCTTTAAGAAAGTGCTTTTAAGTAGAGGCTTAATAGATTCGACTGATAAGCTGGTACCTTCCGCCTACGCCTTAGAGCAAGACTTAGCGCGACCTATCCCTAAGGCTCGGGCCTTTTTCTGGAGTAAGTCTCTTTTAGGATAGTAACTACCGTTTTATTTCGGTTTAAGCCTGTGTTCATCGATAACACAGGCTTTCTTTTTCTAATCATCTAATGTTTTACCTTTAGTAGATAAAAAGTCAAACTTAGGTTTTATCATGGATTGGTTAGCTTCTGCCATTGCTGAAGAGCAAAAACTTCCAAATGACTCTGTACTGATGGAGGCAGCCCTAGACGCCGTAAAAAAAGTAAAGTACCCGGAAGGCTTTCAATCCTTTATTAAAATGCCGAGTAGAGGTCAAGATTCCTTATCACCACTAGGGTTGATAGCAAAAGCAAAAACTTTTAAAAAAGTACTAGGCACTAGGATTCCTTTGCATTTGCTAACCGGGGAATTTAATGGGTTAAGGAAGTTTATACATAGAAGTTTAAAAGAAAACACTAAGGAGGGGTTAGAGGGGGATTTACCTCATTTAACTATCCCGCAGGACCCCTCTGAGGTAGTAGAGTATTTCTCTAGGTATGCTGATAACGTAATAGAACTAGACGTAGAGGCGTCTAGGTATATTGCATTTATTAGAAACCTTCGCAAGGGGTTAGGTTCTCCTTCTATGGGGGAAGTAGAGTACAGGCCGGAGGCAGTCGACAGGTATCTAAAGACTGTATCTGGAAAACTTCTCTCATCTAGATTAAACAAGTCACTTCAAAACATAGAGTCATTACTAGAGGCTCTTGGTTACTCCATAACTCCTAATTAAGGAAAAAATCATGACAAGAAAGATTATTGCTGCACTGGATGACATCGCATCTCAGCTAGAACAACAAGGCTTGACTGAAGCTGCGATTCTCCTAGACACTGCCGCAAACACCCTAGAGCAGTCTGATGCTCGAGAGGCTGCAATATCTATCGCTTCTCAATCCTTTGAGGATGGCACTGTACTCAAGGATATTTTGGATAAGGTAGTCGATATTCTCGAAGATGTAGGGGGTATTGATGTCGAAAAGGGTAGTCTAAAAGATCTAATTTACGAGTCTTTAATCGACAAAGATTTTCTTAAAAAAAAGGCCGGTAAAACAGTAACTGTCCGTGAGATCATTAATGAGGAAAAGTTTGCAAATGGCCTTGAAAAGAAACTCGGAAAAGGCTACGAAGTTATCACTAAAGCCTCTGAACAGTAGATATGATCCAAATCCAAGACCATCCGTTAAAGTCCGTTGTAGAAAATGCTCTATCCTTAATGCCTGACTGGTCATTAAGGGGTTGCGGTATACAGCAGATCACCTTCGAAGACTTAGGTGTGTCTGCGGAGTATACTCCTAACCACGGGTACTATGTCAATAGGCGGCTGGCTTTGAATGAGCAAATGGTTGACGATACCACTGAGTTCTACGACCCTACAACGGGTCGTAGGCTCGGTATAATCCCCTTTATACTCTATCATGAAATCGGTCACGGTTTCGATGAGATGTTGGGTTTGGTTAGTGAGCAAGAGCAGTGGACCTCCTTAAGCGGCTGGTCAAAAACCCCTTTTAAGGGGGCTAGGAGAATCACCATTACTGACCAAGGTCAAGTGACTGAAGGAGAATGGTGCTTTGACCCGAATAAATCAAAATTTGCAAGGTACTATAGCATGCGGAATCCTTGGGATGACTTTGCAGATAGCTTTGCTTTCTACGTATCAGGGATGCACGGTTTCCTTGATCCTAAAAAAATCAAATTTCTAGACGACTGTGCGTCTTTTGTGGGGGAATGATGAGTACTACTATTAAAGAATCAAACCAACCAGATCCTAATTCCCTATCCGGGACTCAGTCGGCAGCTTCTCAGTTAGAGGAGCTTCTAGCCAAACTAGAGCGGACTCCTAAGGGTTCTAAGGCTCATATTGAGATTCTAGTAGAAATAGGCTCCTTTCTCACGAGCAGTAATCAGTCAGGGTCGAGCCCTATTTCTGGATCATCCATAGGGGTTGCCGCAAAGGGTATCCTCCTAACTCTGTCTTCCTTCCTTAGGTCTACTGACCAGCACGATCCTAATAGCCCTGTGGGTAGGACACTAGCTAGGATGAAAAGTGTCCTTACAGACCCTAACGGGATAGTATCCCCAGCTAGAGGGAGATATTACGCCGTCCAGAGATCAGGAGATGAGCTTTTAACGGATGTAACAGAGTATTTATATGGGTCGGGTGAAGATTCTGTAATGTCAATAATCTCTGAAATTGATGCTGAGGTTCAAAATACGGACAACCCTAAATTTAGAACCTCCCTCCAGGAAATTAGAAATGGAGAGTATTTTAAGACTCTCTTAGAAACCGTATCTGTTAGAGACAGCTCTCTAAGGACTGCTTCTGTGTACAACGACACAGACTTTAAAAGTCTATTTAACAGTATAGTGGACCCATTTAAGAATTTTTGTACACTGCTTCAGGGGTTACCAGAAGGAGAAATCAAGGAGTCTAGCGCTAAGTTTATATACACTATGACTTTCGGATCAAAAGCAGAACCTAACGCTTTATACCTACAAGACTTTTTAGAAAAAGTTGCAGATAAAATCATTAGTACCGTTAACTATCAAGGATTTCAAGACTCTGACAGAAAGTTTAAAGAGCGTTTGGAAGCGGTTCTTTCTATTAAGTCTGACCTTGAGAACTCCTCAGATTTCATTAGAACTAGGCTAGATACTGTTTGGGAGCAGTATCTAAAATCCTTTAGAGTTTATGAAGAAGAGAGCGAGAGCCCTGTAGCTTTCAGTGTTAAAGATGCCTTGAAATCCCTAAAGGGTGCCTACCCTTTAGTCAAAAAACTTTATAGGGTTACAATTGGTGCTCATGTTATGAAGGCTGCGGCCGGTCCTAAGATTGTATTCGGTTACGACCTATCCGTACTAGAGGACATTCCTGCTAAGGTTGTAGAAGCTCTTAGCTTTGTGGAAGATATAGACGCTGACAACCCTACGAAGTCTCAGGTGTATAAGGTAAATTCCGCGTACGGCATTCTGAGGCAGATCGAGCAATTAGTGGATTCTGCTAAGGCCTCGATTAAGAAGGCTTACCAAGATATCAATGACCACTCATTTCAAGCTCATATACAGCTAGCTGAGGAAAAAAGAAGGAAAGAGGACGACCAGTGGAACAGTCTTCTTTCTTCGGGATCCAGTACTGCAGGTATCGCTCAGTTGTTAAGGATCCATGACTGGTCTTTTGAAAAGGTCCTGACCTCAGAAGATTTCCGAAAAACAATTATGGGGAATTGGTCTTTTGAGTTATCCGGGTACGCAGGGGATGCGGGCGCTGGGATTCTCCCACAGAAAGCAAAAATGGTAGAGAACGCTTGGCTATCTAGTATCGCTATACTTAAGGACTTAGGAATTAAGTTAGATAGAGTACTAGCTGCTTACAGCAACAAAGACACTTTTATTCAGATGGTTAGGGCTGATGACGGGGTCTTGGAAAAGATGGTTCAAAGCTATGCTAACGTAGTGGATAGATCTATTAGTGCCGGATTCTTAGGTCTAAAACAGGAGACGGTGACTAAGAGAATGAAGGGCATGCTTTCTAGTCTACGAGATAATCAGCCTGTAATGTTCGAAAATAGTGTTAGGGGGTTTGACCCAGCTTCTTCTACAGACTCCCAAGGTAACCCCCTTAGATACGTGGAAAAAATTGCAATCTTAAACGCGGCCATCATAGACCGCGTAAGGGACGGTAACTTTGATATCCGAGAGTACTTTAAAAGCGAGTTCTACGGATTTGCGATGGAGCTTGCAGAGTTCTTCCTAAGCTCTAACAGCACAACTTTCCCTAACTACAATGTCGAAAAGGGTAGAGAGGCCTACCTAGGCCTCATTAAATTGCCAATAGTAAAAGAAGCTTTGGTCAATATTAGCGATCTCATAAGCGCTAGGGGCGGTCACGAAGTGTTGATTAATATGATCAGCACTACAGGAGAGTGGGTACAAGGGCTTGACCGATTAGTGGCCTTCACAGCTCTATCTTCTACATCGACCAGATCCCATGAGGCGGCGCAGGCCAAGGAAGAGTTTATTAATCTCTTAACTCAGACTAGAGTACACCCAGAGGATGTAAACGTCCAAGGAGTTAGCTCAATCCTTATGGGTAAGTCAGATATAGAGCGTTTTACTCAGGCGCACTATAAGTTCCTTGCTTCAAAGCTAGTAGGTGCAAGTGAGAAGAAGAAGGCAGGGACAGATCTAGCATTAGGAGAGCTGACCTTATCGGGATTTGTTAAGTACGTTATGCAGCACGCTAAAGTCTCCGACAGTCAGAGTTCTGGGGTATCGAGGAATCTAGCGGGCAATCATGAGGCGATTGCAAAGGCTATCAGTAAAAGTCTTCTAGGCTCTAGTCTATCTGCCGCTATGTCCCTTTGGACAGAGCTTGAGAATAGCGTAAAAGGAGCTACACAGAAACAATTTATAGACTCTCTCCAGGAAAATAACGCTTCTAGATTTTTCTCTATGTTAATAGTAGAGATAGTCAGAGTAGCTGGAAGCAGGGAGTATACCTACGGTGCGAGCTATAGAGCTAAATTCTTTCAGATTTTTAGGACTCTTCTTTCCCGTATTCCTACGACTCCTACTTCTGGAGAGGAAAGATATACTCAAGAAGCTCTTCAGACTGCTTTAAACAGCCTAGAAAGCTCTGCATCCAACTCCATCAACGGTCCCGCAGAACAACCCTCTGAACAACCGGAGAGTGAAGAACAACCCTCTGAACAACCAGAGAGTGAAGAACAACCCTCTGAACAACCAGAGAGTGAAGAACAACCCTCTGAACAACCAGAGAGTGAAGATCAATCTACTGAACAATCAGAGAGTGAAGAACAATCTACTGAACAAGCAGAGAGGGAAGAACAACCCTCTGAACAACAGTCAGGTAATGAACCTGTGAAGGTAGATATTAGTTCGATTTTGGGAGAATCCGTAGAAATACCTAGCTCCGATTCTGGGCAGGATGAAGAGTCGGGGCAGGGTACTACGGAAATCTCTTTGGTCGACTTGTTTAATTCTACCTACAGTATTCCAAGCAATACAAAAACAATAGATTTTGCAGAGCTATTTAGTACTCCGTTAGTTATTCCATCTCAGGCTAAAGTCGTGGACCTTAGTGGAGTGTTTGGTACATCACTTGACATCCCAGTAATACAAAAAGTTGTGGATTTTTCTGGAGTGTTTGACAAAAGTATAAGGATTCCGTTACCTGCACTAACCGTAGAATTACCACAAGACGAAGTATGGGGAAAAGACCAGGTAAAGGAAGCCCTTGAACTTATAGCCGAGGCCGTTAAAGGAACTAATGATAGTACTAGGTATACCGATGGTCAGGTGGAGTTTGATGAAAATAATGTCACAATAAAACCCACCTCTCAAGATCAAAAGAGGGCTACCACTACAACTGGTACAATTGAAAGGACCAAGGCGGATTACATCCCAAAAGCATTGTTGACGGTTAATGACAATGAGGGGTCTGTTGTGGTCGGGAAGCCCTTTAAAACCTTCCTAGTTTCTAAAAGTATTGAGAATGATTCGGTTGATTCTCTAATCAAAGAGTTGTTTTTTGGAGTCGACGAAACTACTATAGAGGGCCTATCCTCTAATTCAGAGGATCCAGAGGAAATAGGTAGCCCCCAAGAAGAAGCTCATCAAGATTCTAGCAATCCTGAAGATTTGAGAGACGATGATTCCGATGAGTCAACCTCGGACGACCAGCACTTCGTAAGAAGGGATGCGAGTAAATCAGGATCAGAATCGTACAAGGACCTAAAGCTCTTAAATGACCTGATTCAGAAAGCCCGAGCTTTGATGGTAGATAGAAAGGCTTTCTTTAGCTACCTAATGGCGGAAGTTGCGTTTGATAAAAATGGAGCACGAATAATACCCTATACAGGAGGAGTATTAAACCCCTCCGAAGAGTGGGAAAACGGTGGCGCACCTACTTTAGAGGATATTGAAGACCAGTTAGATCTAGGTGAGAAAGAAAATTATTTACCGCGTTTTGCTAAGATAGCTAAGGGCTTACCTGACGATGGTTCGTTAGACGAGACTTTTCAGGAAGCTGACTCAGGAAAAATTATTGGATACATTGAGTCTCTGCAGGTAATTTCCGTCAGTACTGTACCCGTAAAAAAAGCTAATATCCTAGAAGCCTTAAGAGAGGTTGCCACAACTCTCCCTGCCAGTACCAGAGGTTCGCTCCAAAATTTATTCCAAAGTGATAGCGTGAACAGTAAAGCATGGGAGGGTCAGAAAGCGAAGGAACAAGCGATTGAGCTACTAAAGACTTTTGGTTACTCAGTTGTGCAAGAAGGGTCCTCAGGAGAAAGAGTTACCGTAGATAATACTGAAGAAGAGGAACAAGACTAGCTAAAGCAAACAAAGTCTCCTGAAGTTTTAGATTAAGGGGTATAAACCCTTTCTGAACTTCAGGAGACTTGCTACATGCAACTCAATAATCCTAAAACTTTCAAAGCCTTAATCCCCTTTACCCTCACGCTTACTCTCAGCGGAGAGAGTAAGCCTCTGTCACTTAATGTCAACCGCAATGACATTATTCAGTATGACGGTGAGATCGCTTCCTTCCGTGGACACACTGGCATCAGTCTCTCTTTAGGTAAAGCTGTAGGTGTGTGGATTGTAGAAGTAACTGAAGACGGCGAAGTTGCTCCCGCTCAAGTTACTGCAACTAAAAAACCTACAGGCGAATTCTACAAAACGATTGATGAGTTAAACGGTAAAACTACTCCGAACTCTCCGTCCCAACCAGATGTAGCAGTTGTTCACGCCTCTCACACTGGTAAAGTCGAGTATGATCGCGCTACTCGAGTAGCAAACATTAACAGCCCCTCAACGCCAGAAGCGGGTCGAGAAGATGGAGATCGAACTTACGATATCAAAACTTCCAGTCCTCAGATGTCAGCTGACGGTATCCAGATGTCCATTCAGGTGGGCGGTAAGGACGTATTTGGCGGAACTAGTAAGACTGCCAAAACAAAAGAGGTTAACGGTATCGAGATGACCGTACACGTGGGAAGCCCTGAAGGCTCTGCTAGTAGTCAGTCCGCGAATGGCGTCGAAATTCGAATGGACCCATCAATGAAAATGAAGGCTGCTCCCCGCCGCGAAAAGGTCGCCTCATCCATGGATGAAATCCCTACCCGAGAAATGCCGGCTGACGACTTGAATCCTGAAACTAGGCTCATTACTCCAAATATGTCTACAGTTGATGACATTAAAGCTGATCCAGCTCGCCCCAAACCAGACCTGAGTAAGTATGCTAAGGCCTCTCAAGAAGAGCCTGCTCGTCCTAAGGCTGACTTGAGTAAGTATGCTAAAGTCAAAGAAAAGGAAGAGCCAGTTCAAGAGGTTTCAGAGGAAATTACTATTAAGGGCAAATCCTGGGATAAGGCTTTCTGGAAAGATAAACTCGAATTCATCGAGACTGCTACAGTACAGCAGGTGCAAAAGCTCTTGAAAGACTCAAAATCTAAGTCAGGCAAGATCTACGAAGCTCTTGTAGAAAGAGCTAAGGTTTTAGGAATTGATCCCGAAGCTTAATCAGCTCTCTTCCGTAAACAAAAAAGAATGCCCGAGAGCATTCTTTTTTGTTTAGATCGTCTTCTGTTAGTAGAAACCTTGAGGTCATTGTGCAAAAAGAATCCGGAAATACATACCTGTCCCAATACCCTGGTGGCCAGATACCCCCAAACAGAACTCAGAACGAGCACCTGGTGGATACAGCCATAAATGTAGGACAGAATGACAATCAGTTCGGGTCTATCACTATGGATCCAGATAGTGCTTCTAAAGGATATCCTACTTTCTTAAATAGCGTACCCATCACAGACCTCCAAGAAGAGCACCCTGTTTTAAATATCAATACCCCTCAGTACTACCATGGCGACAGAGCGCAGGACCCGGGCCCTATGTCATGGCTTAAAAATCCTCAGGATTCTACAGAGTCACCCCTCACAGATCCTATCTGGTACGGTAATGGGCCGCTCAATAAAACTGCCTCGATGAAGTTCGAGAGTATTATGAAGGCCTTCCGTAGTCCCTACAAGAAAAAGATTGACATAGAAGCAAGAAAAGTTCACGTATCAATGGACTCAGGAAGATCTAAGCCGGAGGAAGGGTTATTCACTTTTAACTGCAAGACGCTAGATGACAATAAGGATAAGAAGAATCGATCCGTGTACATTCAGCTAGAAGATCGACCGGGTGAAGATAGTTCTAAGGTTCCACTTCATCAGCGCTTTGTCAAGTTGGGGTGTACATGCCCTCACTTCTTATACTACGGCCAGGAGTACTACGCTAACCGCGGAGGCTACTTAGTAGAAGACCAAGAGCGTACACCGGACGGTAAAGTCCCAATGCCTACTCTTTTCAATCCTAACACGGTTGCCCCCAGAGATCCCTCTCAGAGAGGTAATGGAAAGGGTACCACCTACTGTAAGCATATAAGGGCCGTATACAGCTTCCTAAAAGACTCCCATTTCTCCGATGAGATCACAGGTGAGGCTAAGCACCCAGACCCCGTACAGAACGCTCTTAGCTACTTTAAAAACGTGGATAAGTTCTATTCTACTAACGGGAAACAAATTGAGCCTGACATCTGGGCAAAAGCGCACGGTATCTTAAAGCTACCATCAGGGTATGACCCCAATCCGTCTAGCTTTCTACAATACATCAAAAAGATTAGAGACTATACTATTCGGACTGGATACCTACCTAGATATCTTCAGTTAGAGGTTTTATCTAAAACAAAAGGTGAAGTAATCCGGTCTATTATTGCATTCCTTGATAGAGGTAACAGAGGCGGATCCGCAAGGTCTGGTAAGATAATAGCAGGGCAATCTGAAAATCCTAACTTCATCTTGGGGTTGACAATCTACACTGCTTGCCACTTAAAAGAGAGCAGGGACGAGGATATCTCACTAGAGTTCATCAACCCTGTATACAAGAAACTAACTGAAATTTTAGATTCCCTTTAAAAGGGGGGATTATATGCCAACATATAACTACGTCTGCGAGTGCGGAGAATCTAAAGAGGTACTACATCCTATGACCTCTAGGCCCGAAGTAACCTGTGACTGTGGTAAGCTTATGTCTCGTGGTATTACTCAAAATATTTCAGGAGTAGATGCTGGATTCACTGCGGCTATGATCATTAAGCAGACCAAATACCAGCAGAAAAGAAATGCTGAGTTAGACGTCAAGAAAGTTGAAAGATACGGGTCTAATGGAGGGATGACTCTTCAGCCTAATTTTAATGGCCAAAGAGTAGAGTCCTGGGAAGATGCTAAAAAACTGGCATCTGAGTCCGGCAGGTCTACCAAAGAGTATGATAGGATGATTGAGTCAGAAAAGCGAACAAAACTAAATTCTAAAGGCATTGACGAGAAAGCCTGGAAAGAAGCAAAGAGGAAGGCTTCATAGAGAGCTAATATCTTTGATATAGTAGTTAGAAAAAAGTTCGAGATAATTTCGGCTTTTAGTAAAACTTTAAAAGGGAGACTAACATGTCGTTCTTTAAAATTCAAAACACTACTGACGGTGCCATCTATCTTGGTGATATCGGTCGTCGCACTGCTGCTTACGGTCCTGTACCTAAAGTCGGCCAAGAGCAGTATGTTCCTGCCAACGGTACCATTTTTGTGGTTGCTACTGGTGACGTTCTTTTGTCTAACGCTCAAGGCGCTTTGAAAAAGTTCGTAGCTGCTGGTAAGTTGGTTGTCACTGCTCAAGCATCTTTGGGTGTTGGCGAAGAGTTGAGCGATTACGCTCCTACTGCTTGGGAAATCTAAGATTCTTTGATTCTTAGTAAATCCCCACTACTGGAAAGTAGTGGGGATTTTTCTTTTAGCTTTTGAAAAAAGGCAGGACATCATGGAAATAGATTTGACTAGCTGCAAGTGTATCGGGATCACTCCAATTGGTGAGGTTGAACCTGAGTCAGGTATCATGGACTTTAGGGTTAGTTACGTGGCCAAAATCTCAGGAGAAGTCCCCGGGAGTTATAGGGCTATAAATAGTGCCGTCCAGGTTTTTTGTGATGCAAATATTAAGTACCTGGAATCTATGTGTGAAAATACCGTGAAGTCCTACTTCAAATACCTAGATATAGAGCTAGAGAGTGTGGGAGGAGCTGTCTGGGAAGAGCAAGTGGACTATATTGTTTTAGTCTCGGACGATAGAGATGAAGTCTGTTTCCATCTTGAGCTGTCCTTTGACGCGGAGTGACTATGCAATTTAATGACACAAAAGAAATTCTCGCTCACTTCGCGGGTATGGCCTCTTCAATTCTTTCCTTACCAGATAAAGCAGTTTCAGAGGTGAGTCAGAATGTGCTAAAAGCGCTAGCTCCGCACCTGGACCAGGTAGATAAGGCTATGAGAGGTAAAGACATTAATGCTCTAGCCACACACCTATTATCTAAACAAGCAAGTGAAGAAAATCCAGTATTAGAGGCAATAAAGTCCAACTTATCTTTGATGGTCCTCAAATTAGGTTTTGCATTTGCTTTAGACTTTGAGGGTAAGATTCAAGTTCAGAATAAAGAAAACCTATTGTCTAAGTTAGAGTTAATCTTTAAACCTTTTTCTCACAAAATTGAGCATCTAGAAGAAAAAATGGAGAAGAACAAGGAGTTAATAAGGGGCCTAGTAAGAGATATCTTATCTGAAGTCCAAGACACCTCTCTCTCTGTTGAAGATGCCGATAGGCTCTTGGAAGAGTTTTCTAAGAAAGCGTCCGAAGAAGATTCCAATGTTCAGCAAGATGTGGATCTATTACTTGCTGATCTTGTTGCTATTGCTTGGGCCATTGTAGATAAGGAAAAGCAGCCGAATATCGAAATGATTCTTCGTCAGATGGCCCCATGGGTAAAGCAGAAGAGGTCCTTGGTTAACCTGGAAAGATTTAAAGAAAAGAATACAGCAATGACTAAGCGTATGCTGGAAGAAATCTTAACCAAAGTAGACAGCGTAAAAGGGGAGTTAGGCTCTAGGCTTGCCAAGACTGTTACTCCTGAATCCGCCTACGAAGAAACCCCTCAAGTGCAAGTGCATAAGTACGCCAGCCTAGAGGATAAACAGGTCGAGAGACTATTCTCCTCCAGATCCAATACTAAACAAACTCCTGATAATAAGAGCACGGAAGTATGGGACTACTTGAAATCACCTAAGGGTAAAGGGTCTGATCCTTTAAAAGAAGTATTGGGTGGTAGATAATGGCTGAGTTTATACCTGGTAAGATTCTAGGGCCAGAAGATTTAAGGATCTCAATCAGGGATTCTAAGTACTCTACCCTTATCAATCCTTTCTCAATTAGCTACTCGATATGGTACGCTACGCCGACTAACGATGTAGAAATGTACCCGCCTACTACCCCTGTAAAAGTCGCCGACGGCACATTTTTTGCCCCTTATCAAATACCGCTAGACGCACCTACAGGACCATGGATTGTTCGCTGGAATGTTGTGGAAACTCCCGGAGCCCCTATTGTCGAAGTGATTCAGGAATTTAAGGTAGTTTCTCCAGAGGTCGCAGCCCCGGAGGCAACCTTATCCAGGAACGAACTTAATCGTCGCACAATGGTCGGCAGGCTACGTGTGTTTCTCAGAGATAATAATCCTGACCGTAACTATAGATTTCGCCCACCTAATACTGACAAATTCCTTCAGGCACAAACTGAGGTATTTGGGTTTATCTGGACAGACGATGAGCTAGAAGAATACTTGTTAATGGCTATTGACGACCTTAACTCCTCGCCGCCATATACCCTCGTAGATTTTGCATCCATTCCTGATAGATGGCGGACTGCTATCATCTACAGAGCAGCAGCGATTGCTTGTAGGGCCATGAGCCTTAACTGGGTGGCAGACGAGTTCTCTGTAAAAGGAGACACACAAGTTCACCTGTCCTCAATACAGGGAGAAATATCCTTGGGCATTGAGGAATTGTATAATGCCTACAGCCTAATGGTCTCTGGTGGTGAAGATCTAAGTGTCTCCAAAAAGGCCTTAGAGTGGGCAATACGTCTGAATAACGATGAGGTGTTTACCAAATCTTGTGATAACTCCGGACAAGGGGTATACTCTAAGGTCTCGGGAATTGTGAGACACATTTCCCCATTAAAAAGAATTGCTAAAATCACCACAGAAACAGGAAAAATGGTAGAGTGTACTTCAGACCATTCCTTATTCAAACTAGAGGAAGAAACACTATCAGAAGTGACACCCGAGGAGTTGTCCGTAGGACAAGAGATAGTCTGTTTAGGTGGCTTAGAAAAGGTTTTACAAATTGAATTTGTAGAGTCCGAATACTTTACCTATGACCTAATGGTACCTGGAACAAACAACTTTTTTGTTAATGACGGGATTCTCGCTCACAATACGTATTCCATTGGCGGAGTATCTCTGGATATTGATAAATCCGCTAAGTACCAAGCCATGGCCGACGGGTATGATCAACAGTACGAACAGATGAGAGAGTTAATCAAACGCTCTATTAAGATCGTTAAGGGGCTCTCCCAATCCAGGTATGGTATTGGTATCTCTTCCGCTCTCGGACCTATGACCGCCCCAGGGTCTATGTCCCGCCGGAATTTTATAGGAAGATAAGATGAGGCAAGTAACTTCCAACGTACAAGGACAAGGTAGAAATCAGTTTGCTCTTCCCTATAGGAGTAATTCAGATCTACCTTATTCTCTCCCATTAGCCCCTAGGTCCATAGACGTCACGCATTCCTACTCAGAAGGCACTGTAGACGTAAGGTGGGATAATCCTGCAGACTATCCTCAAAACCGTACTGAAGGTTTTGTTGTAGTAGGTGTGCATGTCTACCAGACATTCGATACCCCTACGGGAGAATACGAGAGGTTGACGGCCGTTCCCATCTCTACTAAATACTTAAGGGTGACCTCTAAAGAGGAAACCCTTATCATAGACGACTGCGTACCCTATATGGGCCCTAAGGAGTCCCCAATAGGTGAGTGGGTCATCTATGTACCTAAGCGGCCTTTAGTGGCTCCAGGGACTAATGGGTTGGTTACTACAGACCCAAAAGATGTTAAGCTTTGGGTTGATAGGTACGGTTCGGGGGAATTCGTTGAAGTCGCACCATTTAAAGTACGAGGCGAAACCGGTGAAGTTGTCATCAATAAAAACAGAATCTGGGACCCTGAGTTAGGTAAAGCAGTAGATGCTGTAGTACCCGACTTAGCTAATGGGGGTACTATAAGACTCCAAGCCACGACTTTTTCAGCTGGAATAACGCAAAGCCTTAATCGGAAGGCGTACTTTAAAGTAACTACAGTAGCATACAATCCTAAAAGTCCAGGAGAAGTTTTTGAGACTCCTTTAGATGAGGTAGACGCGAAGAGTGTATATGACATCGAAAGAATTGACTATACCTGGGCTGAGGGTATCCGTAGGAATAGGTGGATCCTAGATCAAGGCGGAGAATGGGTAAAGTTGTTTTCTAGAAAGTGGAATGGACTACGATGCCCTCACTACGATGAGGACATAGGGTATTGCTCGTTTAAGGCGAAGCACACTCACCACTGCCCAATCTGCTACGGGACCAATTATATAGGTGGTTATGCCAAACCGATAGACCTTCTAATTGCTCCTCCCGACTCAGAAAAAACAGTAGCTCTCCTAGATGCGGGACTTAGAGTGTCCTATGAATTTCAATCTTGGACCGGCCCTTGGCCGTTACTCAATGATAGGGATATCATAGTTCGCCAAAACAATGACCGCTTCTCGGTGTCGAGGCCAAATTACGTAGGATCAAGAGGTGCTATATACCAACAGAGTTTCAGTCTCTACCAACTGGAAACTACAGACGCTGTGTATCAGCTGCAGATAGATCCTTACTTGGATACTCCGGAAGGCTGGAATGCCTATAGAGAGGGTAAGATCAGAATGTCTTCACCCACAATGTCAGAGAAGAGAGGTATTGCTCCTGAAGCTAGGATTACCTCTAGAACAGCAACTTTTGAAAACATAATGTTCTAGTTGCTTTACGTTAGAATTTAAGTGCTAAAGGAGTTTAGACCCATGAGCCATGTAGCTATTTTAGAAGGTTTTGCAAACTTTTTGGATGAAAAAGCAGAGGAAGTGACGAAGTTCGCTTGCTCTGATTGTTTGTATGAGGCTTCTCTTTCTACCATTAATTTCCAGGCTCGTAGGGCTTCCGCAGATCTAGTGGAAGCTACTGATGTAGTAGAATGTCCACACTGCGGTGGAGACATGACCTGGGATAAGGATGAGATTTCTACTCAATTCTATGAAGGATTGGATACAGATAAGAAAGCCGAAGAGACCGAAATGGATGAATCCACAGCTCAATTCCTATCCCTGGACGACCTGGATCCATCGGCTAGTAAATTACAAGAAGCGGCAGTGGGTACGGTAGAGGCTAACTCTGAGTACATCCCTCCAGCGGGTGTGGATGTAGAGAAGTTCAATAAGTACCTCACATTCCGCAAGTAAGAGGACGCAATGCCAGTAGTTAAACTGGAGTGTAGATCTATTAGGAAAGTAGAAGTCCCCGGATTAGGGGACTTCTACTTTAAGCAGGTTAGGGAGTTTGAAGACACTTCTGATTTCAGTAGTCTTCAAAAGTTCCTGGACTCAGGTGCTATCAGGATTGTAGCCGGTAGTATTACTACCACTCAAAAAGACGTGGAAGTTAATTTACCGTCTAGGAATCCACCAAAAACGGAAGAGCCTGTAGTTCCCCAAAAGCCTAAACCCTCTCCAAAACCTAAGCCTAAACCAAGACCTAAGCAAGAAATTGTACAGGAACCGGAACCCCAGATTATTGTTGCACCTAAACCCGAGGTAGACTCGCGACCTGTCGAGCAGATTATCTCAGATCTTTCTGACAAACTAGCTAGTGAGGTGGTCAGGAAGGTATCTTCTGGGCTTACTTTTGAGGGGGCAGGGGTAGTTAAAAAACCGGAAGCTTTTAAGATGCCCGCCGGAGATCTTTATATTCCTAGTATCAAAGTCACCGATATGACCTCTAATATATCCCTAGACAGTAGGGTAGTCGGTACCGGTGGAAAAGTAAACGAAAGTCTAGGGAAATTAAAAGCCCTAAGAGGAAACAAAAATGGCTAAAGGCTTAGACATCGGTACATGCTTCCTAGTTGGAGCGCATCAAGACCCTACAGGTATGTCGGACGGTACTATTAAGAGTATTAGAGATGCTTTTATTTCGATCGATGATGATAACCCTGGCGTCCGCAATATGCTTAGGATGAGTAAAGCACAGATGATTCAAGATGGCGACACCATCTTCATCCTAGGAGATACGGCACTAAATATTGCGAATCTCCTTAAAAAAGAACTGCAAAGACCCTTATCTAAGGGGATTATCTCCCCTGGAGAAAGAGATGCTGAAAAGATTCTCTACATGCTTATTAAGGAAGTTCTGGGTAACCCTTCCGCTCCTGGAGAAGTGGTTTACTTTTCTGTTCCCGCAGCACCTATCGATTCTAGTATGGATGTGGTGTACCATGCAGCAATTTTCAAAAGTATCATTGAGAATTTTGGCTACACAGCTATCCCAATGAATGAGGCGGCTGCGGTAGGGTACGCTGAACTTTCGGATACAATGTTCACCGGGATCTGCTCTAGTATGGGTGCTGGTATGTCCAATACTGCAGTACTATACCAGACTATGATCGGTATGGAGTACTCCATCTCTAAAGGTGGAGATTTTATTGACGAGGGAGCAGCTAAAGCCGTAGGCAAAACTGCAGCTCAGATCATGTCTATCAAAGAGCGCGGTGTTAACCTTATGGACCCTTCAGAGGGGGATCCCAAGTTCTTCAACGAAAGAAGAGCTATTTCTGTTTACTACCAGACTCTTATTGCTGCTAATATTCAAGCCGTAAAAGAAAAATTCAAGCCTGGATCCGGGGGAGTTGAAATCTCGGAACCAATTCCTTGGGTCATCTCTGGCGGAACGTCTAAGGCTAAAGGCTTTTTAGAACTGTTCCAGGCAGAATTCGAAAAAGTAAAAGATTTCCCTATTGAGATCAGCGAGTTCCGCAAAGCAGAAGACCCATTATCTGCCGTAGCCAAAGGTCTCCTAGTGGCAGCTATGAACCACGATGAGAATTAAGGGCTAATCAAAAACATTTAAAGGCAGGATTACCTGCCTTTTTTCTTTGAGGAACTTCATGCACAATAACTTAATCTTTTCTACAAAGAAGAAAGCTCTAGACCTTCTTAATAGGTCCATCAGTGCTAATCCTAAATTTAGAGATATTGCAAAAGCCTACAACTCGTTCCACGGGTCTAAAGAAAGGCCTCAGGTGGGGGTTCGAATTAACTCCAGCTCTGGAACTCGTCTTAAACAGTCTCCCGACGATGCCCTTGCCGAACTCTTCAGTCTAGCAGTCTTGTTACCGTTCCCTCAAAAACCCAATGCGTCAATAGATTGGGTTTGGGAAAATACTAGAGCACTTTGTGTTCCTGTAAAACTAGAAGATGTAACAAGTAGGCTGACCCCTGACAGGACTCGGCTTATCTTTGATGATAAGACCTTAGTGATGGGACCAGGTACCCCGGTCCCTGCAAAAGGGTATGGACCAGTTACCATTTACGCTGGTGGAAGAAAGATGATGCACCAAGCATCACCTAATGCTGTAGATTTTGTAGGGGTATCCATTCCTCCCGGCGTTCAGGTTCTGGCCAGCTATACCTACCTAGACGGAGCTCCTCCGGCTTTTTACATCGTAGAAATCCTACAACCTGAATCAGAAGGTCACTTACCCGACTTTGTGGTAAGACCTCTTTTCACGGTAGAAGGTGAAGTCCTCATAGAAAAGACGAGTGGTTTAGAAACTGATGTACAGTTGAAAGCTACTTCAAATGTTCTTACGACTAAGGGATTCCTACTGTATACACAAACTACTCAGTACTCTGTGAAAAGGGCTTTACAAGCCGGTGTCGACTATGAGGTTACTAGTGAAGGCCTTATAACCTTCCTACAGCCTCTACCCTCGAACACATATCTATTTGCAACGTACAGGTACTACGGAGATGTTCAAGGACCCTTTAAAATTCCCCACGAGCACTATGCCTGTACTGAGGCAATTAAAGGGGTTACAATTGCTTTTGGTGAAGGTCTTCAAGCCGGTGATACACAAATTGTGGGACTGCTCCCAAAAAGAGAAAGAGTGGCAAACGTAAGGGGTTCTCACTTTGAGATGAATATTGATATCACAGTATTCGCAAGAGACCCTATTTCTTCCGCAGAACTCTGTGATCATCTAATAGGGGATATATGGGGTAACCACCGGAATACCCTAAGCGGCCAAGGGTTTACTATTCTCGATATGGAGCCAGGAGGAGAGTCTACCGAATCTTATAATGACTCAACTGGTGATTTATACTTTACGAACTCGGTATCCTTCAGAGTTATGGTTGAGTGGCATAAGATTACCCCCTACATCCAAGACGTACAAGGATTTGACGTAAGTATCTTCCAGGTTGAAGAGTTTACAGATCGCCAGAGACAGGCTTCTGGGACGGAAACACCTGGAGGGGCCGTAATGTCCCGGATAGATAATACCTTCTTCTTGTCCGGTAAAATAGAGACTGGGCCTGCTCTTATTTAGTTTTACTAAAACTCCAAACCGGATAAGAAATGCCAATTTACACATACGCCTGCACCTCCTGTTCATTCAAACAAGAAGAACTCAGGGATCGTCCTAAAAAAGATGATCCCGTATCCTGTAAGAAGTGTGGTTCCGCGAGTTTACGCAAAGGTCTGGAAGAATTCAGTACTCCCTCGACTGTACACGGTAGTCCCATGACGTCTAAGGAAATTGACCTAGTAGTGGGCAAGGATGCTCATGATAAGTGGATAGGGATCGAGAAAGACCGAAGTGAAAGAAGGGCTCGCCAACAGAAGGCGGGAATCAAAGACCTTGGTATTGTAGTAGATTCAGGTAAGTTCAATCCACATGATTTCTTAGGCGACCAAAAAAGAAAAGAGTCTGGAGCCGCCTGGACAAAAGCCAGTAAAGAAATAATTAGGTCGGGCGTAGACTTTGACGGAACCTCTCTCAAATCTTCCTAAGCAAAAGCTAAGGAAGATAGACTCTTAATTACACCTATTATCCGGATAGGTAAGGTGATATGTTTATTTGCTATATCGCCCTAGTATTCTGATAGAACTGAAAAAACCACAAGGGGTATATATGTCCATCGGACCTCTCGACCAATTCGCCTACCCGGGCGTATATACGAGGACCTTTTTCCTCCCTGGCGTAGCGACTAGCGCACGAGGGGCTGGCGCTCGTTATCCTGCAATCATTGCTGAGGTACCTGCAAACTCTGAAGCTCTTTTCCGTGTAGTTAAAGGTGGCGGGGTCGGATCTCAAGCTGTAATTGATGAAGAACAACTCAAACCTGACGGTGCTCCTTCGTTTGATGGTGTAATCAATAAAGTCAAAGCAGTATTCTGGCCTTTGGCTTCTAAAGAAGTTTTTGCTAAAATTGATGGGTTCCCTATTGAAGCAACTGTGGTCTCCGATGCCGACCAAGCAAAAGGCCTAATCACTCTTGCTCAAGCACCCTTGCCTGGCCAAGTGGTTCAGATCTCCTATGAGTCTCGCGCAGAAGACGTTTTGTTTGCTGTGACCGGTTCTGGATTCTCAGGCGCGACTTCGATCGACCTTAATGACTTCCCTCTCGCAAACTTCACTGTTCAAGGCGGAGCTAACGATAGCTGGCTCACTAAGTCAGACTTTAACCTGTTTAAAATTGCCGACGGTAAGCACACAAGTACTAGCTTGGATTCCGCCGATGGCTCCGTTGGCCAGGTTACTTATGTTGATAACACTGGTACAATCCAGACAGTTAGTCAGCTTAGAGTTTTGGTTAATGGTGTCGATGTAACCGCACAAGTTGTTTCTGTTGATGGCGAAGAAGGTCGAATCGTATTTGGATCAGCGATTGCTGATGACAACAGTGATGTTATTACTATCCATTACTTTGCTCCTGTGTACGAGGCTAGCTCGGATGTAATCCCTGTTGCCGGTTTTGTTGAGTTGCTAGGTTTGTACGAAGATGCCGCGGGAAAACGCTCGATCACTGCCGGTAAGTACGTACCTGGGAATGTGACCGTAGGTGGGAACCTCTATGGTAAGGTGTCATGGGAGCATGAGATCTCTAATGATCCAGGCTTGAATGTGTCCCTTAAGGCCGTTAAGTTGGACGTTTCTTTCCCTGCCGCCGCCTCAAATATCTTCTCTTACCAAGCTCCAGGATATGCGGTTTTGGATTACGCTGGTGCATCTAAGTCCTACGCAAATCCAGTCTCTCAGACAGTATCCACCGTTTTGGGCCTGACTAAGAACATCGGCGCAAGCGGTAGTGTGGCTCCTGGTCAAGTGACTGTAAGTACAATCGACCCTCTAGTTGCTGGTTCCTATAGCTTCTACATCTCCAATTTTGTTGGCGGTGAGTACACTGTGACTAAGCCTACAGGATCTTCTGCAACCATTACTAAGAGCGGTTTGAAATTGTGGGTGGTTTCTTCTGTATCTCCTCAAGGTTTTGATGTCTTGGGATACACCCTGACCTCTAACACTCCTGCTTCTATCTTGGTACAAGCAGGCTCTACTGCTGATACTGCTAAGATTAACGGAACAGACTACCCTAACGGTAAAGTCATTACCGTAGGAAATGCTCTGGTGAAAGTTAAGACCTACACTGGTGCGGACGTTACCTACACGTTTAATGACAACGTGAATAGTGTTTCCGTTCCTGTGGAAGGATTGGACTTCTCCTCCATCTCCGCACTAGCCTCCGGTACGTATGTAGTTAACACAGTTAAGGTTGCTCCTTACTCTGCTCCTAGTGCTTACTACGCTAAGGTTAAGTTTGCTCGTCCCGTAGCTGCCTACTCTAAAAAGACCTGTTTCAGTCTTAAAGAAGTTGAAGACTACGCGGGCGTTAGCTCCAAGCTATATGCCCTAGCCAAAGTAGCTATGGCTAACGGGGCTCCTCAATTGGCAGTCAAGCCTGTAGCCGAAGGCGCCTTGGATTCCGACTACACAGCAGCCTTTGCTGACTTTGTTGATCCTATGCTGGATGACAACGGTAGCCGTCCTATTACTTTCATCACAGGTTCTACAAGTCCTGCTGTCCATGGTTTTGCTAAGTCCTGGATCCTGGAACAGACTAACTGGGTAAACCAAAACGAAGCCAACTACATTGCCGGTTTTGCCGCTGACACTAAGGTGCAAGCTGCTAAGGACTTTGCTTCTAGTGGCGCAGCAAGCTCTCGCTACGTTGTGGCTGTGTGGCCCCCAGTAGTAAAGTTTGAGGGTGCTTTTGTAGCAGGTGAGTACATGGCAGCAGCTGTTGCTGGTGCTACCACTAGCAAATCCTACGACCTAGGTACTTCTCTGACAGGTAAATCTCTTACCGGTATTGAGTATGGTTACAGAACATTCAGACCCCAAGAAGAAGGCGAGCTCTCTGAAGCAGGTATCTCTGTATACCGTAGAGTCGGTTCTACAGGTCTTCGCTGTGGTTTGTCTCTGACTACTGATGTGACTGACGAGTTGACTCGTGAGCCTCGCATTACTGAGCAGTCGAACTTCTACCAAAGAGAACTCAGAGCACGTCTTGACGTATTTAAGGGTCGGAAGAAGTTACCCGGTTTGGAGAGAACCATCCAGCAATCTGTCGAAGCTTACTTTAAGGGTAAGAAGAGAATTCAAGAGATTACTGAGATTGGCCCCATCACTGTTAAGACCAGTGAGCTGGATCCCACCACTTATGAGGTGGAAGCCTTCTACAAACCCATGTTTAGTGTAAACTGGATCCTCGTCACCCTTAACGTTTCTGCAGTCCTCTAAGGAGATCATATGTACGAACAAAAGAAACAAGAACTTGCAACCTCCCTTGAGGGGGTTGCTGGTTCCTTTAATCCCCAATCGCCCATTGCAGTAGATCTTCGTACTATGATCGAGGCTATTAACGCTATGCCTGACGAAGTGTTGGTAGCACACCTTAGTGAAGATTGCTGTACCGATACCGCCCCTGTTGTCTCGGAAGTTCCCGCAGCTCCTGCTGAAGTAGTTATGGAAGACATTGGCAAAGATCCAACACCATACATGGGTGAAAAAGATCCTGAGTGGAATGAGGTCGCTACTCGTACTGTTATGGCTGCTGCCTTGCAGTTTAAGTACACCACTTTTAATCCGAACTCAGACGCATCTGATGCTCCTAAGGCTCCCATGCCTAAGCAAAACTTTGACACAGGTATTGCCAACGGTGTTAAGGACTTTAAAGAGTCCGATGACGCTTCAGACGCACCTGCAGCGCCCATGCCCGAGCAAAACTTTGACTCTAAGATTGACAGCTCAGTAAAAACTTTTGACCCTAAATCAGAATCTTCAGACGCACCCGCAGCACCTATGCCTAAGGAAAACTTTGAGACTGGTTTGGAAAAAGGTGTAAAAGAGTTCAAAGAGTCCGATGACGCTTCAGACGCGCCTGCAGCACCTATGCCTGGTCAGAATTTTGAGTCTGGCTTAGTTCAGAAGTCAAATACTCCTGTTAAGACTGCCGCTGATGCTCACGACAATAACCGGACAGATGGCGAAGAGATTACTCAAGAAGTCTACGAAGCACCAGGTGAAACCCCTGTTGTAGACTCTACCAGTGAGGAAGCTCCTGCGACTGAGGAAGAAGTGTCTTCCGAAACACCCGCAGAAGACCTGGCAATCACGGATGACTCTACTGCAGATACCACAGGTGAGGAAGTACCCGCAGTACCTCAAGAAGGTGAGGAAGCACCCGCAGCCCCCCAAGAAGGTGAGGGTCAGTTCTTCGGTGGTGATGAGGATGAGGCTTCTTTAGGACTTGGTGACAACTCGTCTTCTACAGCACCTGCAGAAGACGGTGATCTAGACATCTCTTTTGAAGACGAAGACGAAGGGGTAGAATCCCACGAAGCACCTATGTCTGATACTGATTTTTCTTTTGATACTTCAGAAGAGTCTGAAGAAGACGAAGATGCTATTAAGACTGCAAATATCCAAAGACTCGTTAACGAGATCTTCGGAAGAAAGTAATAGGGGAAGTAAATGGCTGCAAATGAATATGCTGCGGGTAAAACGGTTAATACCTTTACCCATAGATACGGATACTCTCCTAACACTCTTTCCGTAACCAGCACCCGTTGCCGTGTTATGGCTGTTAACTCTCGTGGAGAGTATCAGCAAATTGGTGTTATGAGTACCTTTGACCCTAGTGAATCCCGCTCAATTGAGCCTGTTCGCGCTGTGGGTTTTGGTGATAAGATCATGGAATTGGTGCCAGGAGCTACTGAACCAATGACTATTTCTGTTACACGTACTGCTCAGTACCTCCAGAACATCTACCAAGCTTTCGGTTACAAAGGTGGTACGGATGGGTTGGTGCGCTCACTTCGTGAGCACCGCTGGCCTTTTAATATCGACCAAGAAATTGTCCTTTCTGAAGGCCTGCAACAGACTGGCACGAGAGACTGGCTTGCTGACGACGCAGGTGAGACAAGCTGGACGGACTTTGATGAGCATAACCGGACAAATTCCTGGGAACTCGGTACGGCAGGAGAAGGCCTTAGAGCACTTTTCACTCAGTACGTAGGATGTTGGTTTAGCTCATGGTCTACCAGTTTTGCAGCTGACAGTGCTCTTGTTCAAGAGAACTGTGAGATTCAAGTAACAGACGTATATGACAAATCTGCTGATGAGGCGATGACTCTAGACGAACAAGTCTCTGGAGCAGTTGCTCAGATCTACAGACCTGATGGCGACTCTCTCATGGAAACCTGGAATATGGCTGGACATGAAGGAGGCGGGGTGTCGAATATCGGTTACTACGGCAAGTCCGTACAAATCGATGAAAACGGTAATCCTACCACCTAACCCTACCACCTAGCTCATAAAACCTTAAAGCCAGCTCCTCACAGGGCTGGCTTTTTCTTTTAGTTTACATAAAACTGTCTTAAGAGGAAACCATGGACTTTTCTAAAATCGTAAGTGATATAGGTAGCTTTGCAAACTTCCCGTCTAAGGTGCTAGAAATTGGTGACAACAAGTTCACCATTGCTCTTTGTAGTACGGCAGGTGATCGTAAGATCACGAAAGCAATGGAACTAATTACCGCAGCCACAACCGCAGAAGACCAAGAGAACGGGTTTGACTACGTAAAGCGGTTAACAATCTCTCTGTGTCTTAAACAGATTAATGAGTACTTTACACCTGAGGAAATTGAGTTTGACGGTGAAATAATCTCAGGGCAAGATTACCTAGCGGAGAAGATGGAAGAGTGGCCTACGGCTCTTACCGATATCCTATATGCCGCTTGTCAAGATCTTAGAAAACGTTACGCACAGGACTTGAGGGCTGTAACTAAGTTCGACTGGTTTGATCAGCCCTTATATGAAGTACTAGATGAAGAAACTGATCCAGAGTCCAAAGCAAAAAGACTAAAGGAAGAAACCAAAGAGGGTATCCAGCCCGAGGCAGCCGTCCAATCTGAAAAACAAACGGAGTCCCTAGAAACTCCAAGACAGATACGTAAAAGACCTAGGCAATAATGGAAGTAGCCGAGGCTTATGGAGTTATCGATAGGGTCTTAACAGATGGAGTCTACCTAGCCCGTGCAGACTTAGGTGGGCTACCTGTCATAATTAGGGCGTTGTCAGAAGCAGAATTCGAGTTCCTAAGGAACTCGATACAAGGCCTTCCTTATGATAAACTGGTGCTCCATCTAGCTTCTTCTTGTCTTGTTTCTATTGCGGGGCACAATGTACTGGACTACGTTAAAAAAGATAGATACACCATATTTGATCTTATGGAAAGCTTCCCTAGTAATTTCCCTGGAGCAATAGCTGAGATGCACTCAGAACTCAGGTCCCGGCTAAACCTTGCCTCTCAGTTCTGGGAAGGATTCTGCTCTTCCAACTACTCAAGACGTCTATGGCGAATAAGGGAAGAAAATGTAGGGCCTAGGTTTTCAGGAATTCCCGGACTAGAGGATACCCCTAGGTATACAATCCAGTACTATTGGTCAATGTATAACCGTCAAATCGACTTTAGAGATGAGCGTAGCCACCAGTACCAGATGACTCTAATACAAGCCTCTGCCATGAATCCCAAAGGCGCCGAAAAGCTAATGAACAGGCGGTCAAGGGAATTAGAAGACTTAGAAGTTGAGAGAAAGCAGTTAGTTATTGCAGGTATTAGGTCCAATCTGGAAGACCTTAAAGCTGCTGATTTGGATGGGTGGGCAGGCCGTATTACTTCTACAGACCAGCTGATTAAGGAATTTAAGAGAATGGCTGAGGGTGAAAAGGATAAGCACGACCAGTTTATTGAGGAGTACAAGGAAAAGAAACGTAGAGAAAGAGAAGCCTATATCCAGGAACAGGTTGATAAAGCTAGGAAAGCGCTAGAGTATCGAAACAAAAAATCTAATATGGATACAGTTGTATTAGGCCTTACTCCAGAAATGATTAAGAGGAGATTAAAAGGTGAGGACCTTTCCTCGGTTAAAGAAGCCGCTGAAAGTTTAAGTAAGGATAAGGTTCTTATCAAAAGGCCCTTTTTTGGTAAAAGACCTACCCGGGATTAATCAATGGCAAATGGTGGATTAGGTGATCAACTCAATAGTGCTAACCAGGCTGCCGAAAGTCTGGGTAGAACCATTGATGCCAATACTCAAGGATTCATTCAAGCCAGTGATCAAATTGCTGATATAGCAAACTCTCAAAGAGAACTGAACCGACTCGTGTCGGAAGGAAATAGAAGTCAAGAAGGAATGCTTGACTCTATCACCAGATACAACAGTCAGTTAAGGCAGACAGCAAGAGTCCACGAGTCTATTAATAGGATTCTAGGAAGACGTCCTGAGGAGTCTGGGGCACTAAGAGGGGCTGCACTCACTAGAGCATCCAGGGTACACGATGAAGCTGCAAAGCAATTAGGGTCTTTAGGTAGTAGGCTTGAAGATTTTCAGGACGCTATTGAAGATGCTACCAACGGTATAGGGAAATTCCAAGCTAAGATGCAGACCGCTAAGGTGTCCGGAGCTATGATGAAGCAGCTCTGGAGAGGCATTAAGTCTAGGGATAGAACCTCAATTCAAGGAACGGGTAGAGCAATTAGCGCCCTAGGTGAGCGTGTCTCCACTAGAATGGGAGGTTCTGCTTTTGGTAGAGCCGCTGGCGGCGCTATGATGCGTGGTGGGTCAATGATAGCCAGTAGGGCCGCAACACTTGCTGGGCCAGTCGGGTGGGGTATTCTTGCTGCAGGTATGCTTGCTAAAATGTCGTCGGCTCTTAATGAGATGCGTACTGCAAATGTCAACTCATACTTTGAAGTGGGTGGTCCTAATGTCAGATCTAACACCCTGGACCAAAAAGGCGGTGTAAACCAATTCAATGCCAGGCAGTATGCTTATAATGCGTATAGATACAACCACGCCATTAAATACGGTATGGACGCTGAGCAGATGCACAACGAAGTCTTCAGCCAATACGCTAACACAGGTCTCTCCACTGAGGGCCTAATGAAAATGCAAAACAAAGAAGCCCGTGATAGAGGTAACGTTCAAGGGTCTTTACTGTCGGATAGGACTTCGACTGCGTATAAGGGAGCGTCTTTAGTAAAAGAGCAAATGGCTGGCTTTGAAGCAATCTCTAGAGAAACCTACGCTATCTCAACGGCTTTAGGTCTTTCTATGGCTGAGGTATCTGCAGACCGAGCGAAGATGCTTCAAGATTACGGTAACGAGACTAATGAACTCTCTAAAGTATATGGCAGTGTGGCAGAGTCCGCTTCTAAGGCAGGAGTAACCTCTAGGTACATGTTAGACAGAGTTAATGAACTCTCCAGTGGGTTTATGGAAATGGGCTCATACTTATCCGGACAATTTAGTCAAGGCCTATCACGGACTATGAACTTAATGGGCGGAGGTACAAACCTATGGGCCAAGAATTTCAGTAATGTCATGAATCCCTTCTCCAGTATGAAGGGAGATAGAGGTGTAGGCCGTATGGCGTTAATGACTGGTAGCGGCTATTACCTTAAAGAAATTCGCAATCAGTTAGCTGAAAACAACAAGAGACTCAAAGATCCTAAGACAGATGCGTCTACAAGAATTGGCTTACTCGAGAAAAACAAGAGACTCCAAGCTGCATCCAGAGGTGACGCACTAACTATGCTAGGAATGGGGTCTAAATACAACCGGACACTAGATCCCGCGGAGCAGCTAAAATCTCAGTTGGGTCTTCTTAAGTCTTTGGGGGTAACTCAGAAGGACATAGAAGAAGGTTCTTATAAAGTAGATGCCCTGGCTTCAGCTATTGGTTTTGATGAAGATCAAATCGACTCTTTCAGTCAGATCTCTAATGCTCTTACTACCATGATAGATGACTCTGGTTCTAATACTAAAGGAGTTTTTAGTAACGCCTTTAAAGGTATTAACAACATTGAAACTAACGACGAATTCATGGAGTTATTATCCTCTCCTGCTATGGAAGGGATTTCAGATACTCAAAGAAAGTTAGCTCTATCTCTAGGCGTATCTGGTATGAAGAAATACTTAGGTGGAGCATCAAAAGAAGACTTAGTTACGGATGTTATGACAAATAATAAGTCCAACTATGATCTTGCAGTAAGTGCTGGAGATAACCTTTCGTCCGATCAACTAGAAGCTATGAATATGGAGCGTACCTCTTTATCTAAAATGATGGGTTTTACTGCGGATCAGGTCAAGTTTTTCTCCTCTGAATCCTCCATCCAAAAAGTTATGTCCGGTACAATGATAGGTATCTATAACGTCGCACAAAAGATTCTTACTGCCATTCTTTCGCCAGCTAGTTATGACAAAATCACTGAGGTAGAAACTATCACTAGCCGTATTGGTGACTACCAGAAGGAATTGATGGCTTCGAACAAAGAGTACATTTCTACTAGCGACTTTATAGCAAAAATGGAAAAGATTGGATTCGGACCCTCTGCTGCTAGAGACATGGCCGCTCAAGCTGATAAAGCCGGAACGGGTCAAATCCGTGTACAAGACCTTGTCCAAGAGTCTAGTAAAAACGTCCTTACTAAAAAGAAAGGTGAGGGTGGAGGGATAGTACAGTCTCAGAGTCAGATGACCGCAGAGCAAATAGACGAAAGTGCTGCTAACTTTAAAGATTCAGCAGCCTCCATGCTAGAAGCAGCAACCACTCTTAAAGAAGAGAAGCCTAAAGTTGCTAACACGCAGACGGCAGGTACTCCCTGGTATAATAACGTCCAGGGTTTTGCAACTGGTGGGATAGTTAGAAACCCCAACGGGTCGTCTTCCTCTGCCGATAGGATTTTAACAGCACTATCTCCAGGTGAGGCGGTACTTTCTCGTCCAGACCTACTGACTGCGATCTCAAACGGTAGTCGTATCAGTCAGATAGCCAACTTTGTAGCCAGCCTAGGCGCTTCTTTTAGTTCAATTCCAGGTGCTTCTCAAAATTCAACTTCCTCAAACGATAAGAGTATTGAGATCAATTTCACAATTAATGCACCTACGGGTAATGCAGATGAGATCTCGAAGAAGATTGAGCAAGTTCTAGAGAAATTTCAGGCTAAAAACGCTTATGAAATGCGCCTTAAGCAAAACGTGAGAGGTTGATATGCCTCTTTTTCAAGTTATCAGTATCCTTAGAGGTAACTCCCCCACCAGGCCTTCTCCTTCAATTTACCTAGAGGCTGGATCCTCAGAGGTAGGATTTAAGGAATCCAGCGGAAGTAAAACTCCATTTAACTTTACGCCTCAAGACAGCATTCCGCTCAAGAATTACAAGCTACCGTCTGACTCAGGATTGATAGGAGTAGAGTACCCGGTAAACGCGGATCAAGTAATCGGACTACCTCCTCAGGAGCCTCTAAATATACTAGGCGGCAAGTTGCTAATCGGTGATAGGATTACTTTAAAACCTGTAAATCTCACAGAGTTGCCTCCATTAATTAGGTCTACACCCGAGTTACCTACAAAATCCCTAGCTCCAGACCTGTCCCTAAAGGTTGTCCCCAGTATGCAACTCATGTGGGATAGCTTGTTTTTTCTGCAAGGGTATACGGAGGGGGAGCAGCTTTTTGTCCCTCTGACTAGAGATGTTATTAGTGCTATCCTCCTAGATTCGGAGGATAGATTCAGTCTTGCTTTAGTCTACCCTACAAGCAACAAGGTTAATACAGCTGATAAATCATGTGAAGTCCAGGTATTTAGTCTAAATAAATCCCCAGAGTTTCTAAAGAGTGCGGGAGAAGGTATCTCCTTTTCCCAGTATGTTACAGAGGACGTTACATTCCTAGTAGGGGACATGTCCTCAATACCTGTCGGATTAAAAAGGGACTCTATTCTAGTTAGCTCTAAAGCTAAAGATCTGTTTGAATCTGTAGGGTTCTCTATGAAGTCCTCCTCAGACGTATGGGTCGTAAATAATCCAGAGATAAGTCAAGCTTTAAGGTTCGGGTTATACCTATTATTTTCAGACGCAGCCAGTATGGGTGCCTTCTTGCGGAGCAGGCCAGATTCCCCTCTCGCTAAGGTCTTAATGGATAACACCTGGGTAGCCAGACCCGAACCCCTTTCTAATGTCTCTCCTAAAGCTCCTTCCTCACCCCCTGCAGCTGTTTTAGCAAATAGGGACACCGTAGGCCCACATATAAGAATCAGCTTCGTTAAAGGCATAAATAAGCCTGAGCATAGAGAGTCCTTTGTGAGTCCGGTGTGGAACAATATGACCGTTTCTGGAGTCAAAATGGGTTGTAACCCTCACTCCTGGGAAGAGCGTGCAGAGAATAACGTTAAAGTCTATAAAACTTTGGCAAGACAAGTAGAAGAACACTACGTTGAAGATCTGGATACAATAACCTTTTCAGGTTCTACTCTATCCTTTTTCCTAAGAGATACAGAGAGGCCTAATGCTGTAGAATACAACTACACTCAAAGTGGTTTTCTGATAGAGGGCCCAGGCCGTAGGTCTACGTCGTCTTATGCTGAGATGAGATCCTTGGTAACCCTAATAAGATCTAATGGTGTCAGCTATTTTACGTCAGACCATGGGTGGGGAGAAGACCTGAAGTCTCCTTACTTTGGTAAAAGTAAAAAAGGGGATAAAGAGTCCTATAACAGATGGTATCGCTTCTTTAGCGGCAGTACCAACGGGGACAGCCTACTACCGATGAAAAGCCACCCCAGAGCCGGAATGGTAGCAGTAAGATACCCTGTCCGAATAGAATATGGTTCAAAGATTGCATACGGCTTCTTTACGGACTTTAACTTAACAGAAGATGCTTCTATCCCTTATAGGTTTGAGTACTCCGCCACTTTTAAAGTAGAATTCTGGGAACACCGCTAATGTCAAATGTCGATGCAGGTTTAAATACAGTTCTGAACTCTTCAGTTATTCACTTAAATAACATTAGAGACCAAGTGCCCCTCAAGTTGGCACCAGATGCCTTTGCGGTAATCACAGATTCTGCCTTTACCTATATTGTTTACTCGGAAGGGGTAGAAGGGTCGGACGGCAGAGGTTCTGCTGCTTTTCTGGATGGATTATTCCAAGACCGAGCCCACAACACCTACTTTAAAAAGGGCTTTAGCAACCTAAACGTATCTGCTTCAGTACAATCTGGATCTGGCAGTTGCTCCTTTTCCTTGGTAGGACCTTACTACGAAGATGAAGACTCCTACTATGTGACAAAAGCGGAAGGAAATAGGGTTCACCATTTCCACCCCATGATGGAAGTACAAGTATTCGCCAAGGGGAGATTCCCTGTTAAGTCCGTAAAAGATGGGACAGAAACAATAGAGGATACTCCAGTATATTACAGAGTATTCTGGGGCGTTGCAAAAAGCATAGAACAGTCTATAGATGGCCAAGAAGCTACTATTAACATCACTTGCTCTGATATCCTGTACTTCTGGGCAAATGACTTTCTGAATACCGTAGCAACAATCGATCCTTTTACACTTCAGCTGCTACAGAATGCCAAAGGTCCTACTACTGCTCCTGCCCCCTCAGGAGCTGAGCAAAGTCCTCCAACAGATAAGTCTGGCACTGCTGATGGTGCATATCGTTTTACAAATGGGAGCGCCTCAGCACTAGGGGGATTAAACCCTTGGGAGATTATAGCGACCCTTTTCTTAAATCCACACTTGTATAGCCAGGATGAGGGTGGTGGCCAAAAAAATTTATGGGCTTACTCCCCTTCCATGATTCGCACACCTGAGTCGGGGTCTATAGCTAGTGCTTCCAGTGTACAGAGGCTAGAGCAAGATAGCGGTAAAAACTACAACTATATCAACGACTATGCTAAAGCTATGTCCATTACTATGCAGATGTGGTACGAAAGGATGAAAGGTTTCTATGTAAGGGACCCAAAAGGGTCCTTAACCGCTAATACCGGTACCGTAAACCAGTTAAACAATCACTTTGCTCTTCCATCCTTTCTTAAAATCCATGGACTTTTCGGGGAGACCCTAACTGAAGAGAGGGTTAGTAGTAACGATTTGAATTATGGGTTTAAATCCACTACAGACTCAGTAGAGGAAAAGTCTAGATTTACGCATTTCAACACCGTTTTTAAATGGAAACTCTCCGATACCAATGGTGTTATAAAAAATGTTTTTGGAAGCAGTAACTCCTACGGTAGCAAAAGTCTTTCCCCTACCACAAGAAGAACCGCTAAAAATCAATCTGACTCTCTTAAATCATATGTACTAGAAACTTCTAGGAAAAAAGGGACATTCCCGTGGATGCTAGGTACGGAGGATAAGGAGTTTTCTTTTTTCACTAGCACTTCCAAGGATTTATCCAGTGACCTTAATAAAGGTGTTATAGTAACTTTTTCTATAAACCCTGCTATAAATGAGGCCTGGGGAAGTCGGGTATTAGCAGCCCAATTCCGTAGCGATCAAGAAGCTCTTAATAACTCAAGAAATGCGGATATGACTGCTTTACAGCAGGAAGTAGATCGCCTAAACTCCGCGGTAGAAAAGATCTCAAAAATTGTAAATCTAGAGACAAAGCCAGAAGACACAAATATTGAAGAAACTTTAGGCGTAGGTATTGAGGACAATGATGAGTACTGGTCTAGAGATATGATACTAGAAGAGAGGTACGAGGACGCCGGTTTTTACGAGGACAGAGCAAAACAGAGCGATAAGTTCAAGTTAAAGCTATATAGAGTCCGAATGAGGCAACTATCCGACTTGAGGTTTAAGGCTTACGATAAGTATAAGTCAAAGGTAGGAGAAGACAGCAAAAAGAAACTAATTGACCAGGAAGTAGTAAGGTCTCCTTTTATTAAGGATCCCATCAATACTGGCACAGAAGTACACTTTCGAAATGCTTATGAAGTAATTAAGAAAAAAGTTTCTGCTGGAACAACTTCTTTTTCCGATAGCATTACTGGCCTATTTAATTTACCGGAAACCCGAGTACGTGGAATATTTTCTGACATTATGGTAGAAAGGATTTCTCTAGAAATCCTAGAGTCCGTTGTTGATGTGTTTAAAAAAGAAGGGCTCTTAGAGTCCTCTTTTGGGTCTGCTATAGGAGTCCCCGGTCTTTACGGTGAAGGTCCTTATAAGTCGGGCTCAACTTACTATCGAGGTTTAAATAGTGCTCCCAATTTTAAAGAACTAGAGGGGGTAGGGTTCCCACTAGAGATTAATGGTAACTCTGTTCGGTCTCTGATAAACTTAAATTCACCTAACATCAAAGAAGTGTTCGGTAGCCCTAGAGACTTGAGTGTATCTTTAGGGTCACTAACTCACTTAGGTCCAAACTTTTCTCAGATAATCTCAATAAGAGATTCCATTGTAAAAGATCTGCGTGGATACCTAAAGTCAAAAGATGCTTATGAAAAAGAACAAGCTCAAAAGAAAAAAGCTTATGAGGAGAACTTAAGAAAAGAAGCGGAAGCAGCTTTTGGGAATGTGGGTCCAACTGTACAGTTCAATAATAATGGGCAGTTGATTGTGGATCAAGCCTCCCTGATGAAAGCTTTAGGCGGATTAGAGCTTACTCGGGCAATGGGAGTTTTTGAGTCCTTCCAGCCATGGACGAACCTTAACGAAGTTATTGCAAAGAGGCCTGATTTTAAATCTAGGCTTGAGATCGCAAGTAGTACCGCGGAAAAGATTGGGTTTGAATTGTATCAGGATCTTAGCGGAGATATTTACTTCAAGCCTCCGTTCTACAACATGGATGTTGCCTCTCACCCTAGTTACCATATCTTACCTGCAGATGTAATTTCTTTTTCAGAGTCTGAAAACGCTGATGACGTCTTTAACTCTTTTGAGGTAAAGGTGCCTTGGTCCAACATAACACTCCCTAACTCTGACGAAGAAAAGCTAGTTACTACAGGAATTTATTTTGAGCCCGGCCTTATTGCCCTTTATGGTCAAAAGCATAACGTTGTTGATCTACCTGTGGCTATGGTGCAACCCTTAGCGAGCGACCCTGACGCAGTACAAAGAGCCAACGATGTCATGGATTGTTTAGCCTCTATCTACTGTGCTCAGTCCCTTTCTAAGATATATAGCGCATCCGCCACAATAGCCTTCCGGCCAGAGATTAGAGTAGGGTTCCCGGTGTATATATCTCACATGGATTCGTACTATTACGTGACCTCCGTAAGTCACACCTATTCTCCTGATGGGAGTGCCCAGACTGCACTAACCCTAGAAGCAAAGAGAGATAGGGTTCGCTACTTCCCTATGAAAGAGTCTGATATAGATGTAAAAGGACCTACCCCACACCGGGATGCTGGTGCCGGGAGAGCCGGAAAGCATAGTGTGCTATCTAGTACAGACTATTCCGGAAATCCTGGTATGGAAAGACTTATGCCCGACGATGTCATGTACGGGTTTATTGCTCTAAACAACAGATATAGATCCTCAACAGGAATAGACTTTTCAGTTTCGGAAATGCTGTCAGACCTTTCTAGTAAGAGCTCAAAGCGGACTAACGGGTCAGCTGTTGGGTACAGTCCTTATTACTGGTCACAGAATGCTCCAAGGTCTTACGGTGATCAGTACCTAGTAGGCGCCGCAGATGAGGAAAGATCTTTTCTAAATTACACTATGCAGGCAAAAGGGATTAAATCTAATCCCGGTAGTCAAGTGAGTAAGATGTCGTCTATCTTCAACCAAGCTCAAGCCCAAAGATTTGATTGGATTACTGAAGCAAACATGCCCGAGTACTCGGAACAACTACGGATCAGAGCTTTACAGCAAGGTGTATCCTCTCCTTTCTTTTCTCCAATTTATCATGGAGGACTTTCTGCTAAGGACGGGGATCCTCTAAGCGCTTTGCAGCTGCCGTTCCTTTCAGTCGCATCCGATCGAGAATTTGCTCTACATCATTACACCAGATTTACCCGACCCCTTTCGGACAAATCCGGTTTTGTGCATATAGGTGGGCTACCCTACGGGTCTAACCTTAAGATTACTCCTCCAGAGGGGGTATTCTTTGGTAGCGCAACACAGAGTACTAATAACGCAGACCAGTTAAGAGCTAAGTACGGGCGGACTAAATGAGCTTAAAAACTTTTCACGGTAAGGGTTCTTTGCCTAACCCCGATATTCACAATAGGGGTACGGGTGATATGTACATGGCTGTTATCAAAGCAGTCAACCCAGAGACAAATACGTTTAGTATATCACCAGTCCTTACAGAGTCGACTACCGGTGAGGTCAGAAACGATCTGACTTTTGCATTCCCGTCCTTAGGGACATCCTCAGGCATGATGCACTATCCTGAGGTAGGTTCCTTAGTTCTTATGGGATTTGCAAACGGGTTCCTTGTACCGTTATCTTACCTCCCATCAGCGCCAGACGTCTCTCCGATGTACTTTACTACGAGTAACGACTCGATGCCAGCGGATTCCCCAGTCAAAACTATAAGACACAAGTTCCCAATAATTAGGGTAGGGGATCTTCACTTTTTTAGTAAAGATGGGCCCACGCTAGCACTAGACGATGAGGTAAACCTTAATGATGGGTTTGGGCAATCACTAAGAATAAGACCTGCCACAAAAACCGCTACACTATCTGCTGCGACTATCCAGAATAAGTCCGTTGGTGTAAGTATTAAGGAGGGGCATGCCTCAAGGTTATACCTTCCAGATATGGATGATGAGGAATCCCCTACTCCGGGCAGGTTTGTATTCCCTACTACCAATATAGACGGTAGTAAGTACTGGTCAATGGGTGCGCCTCTTTCCCTGACTTCTACACCTGCATCTGAATACCGTCTAGAAGTTGACTACCTGTCCTCATTATCTGAGTTAGGCTTGGACGGTATTGATGAGTTTGGATCTGTAAATACCCTTGCTTTCAATCCTAAAAGATTTAATGTGGAGTACGTAGTCGGTAACTATATCGGAAATACTTTAAATAAAAAAGAAGAATACGGAGTCTTCCTAAGGCCTCGTATATTTGACAATAAACTTGGAGCTCGGTCTTTCCACGCATTCCCTGATTACTTTTTTAGACCACTAGCTCAGGCTGGTGATATAAATACAAAGGGCGTTGCCTACGGTCATAGAGTGGACTTGACCTACTTCCAAGTTATGGATAAATCCGGTGGTTGGCATGAGTACCTTGGAAGATCCCCGGAAGGAGTATCTAGGGAGACTTTTGCAGAAGGGGACCAGATTCAGGTATTTAAGGGTTTTTCGGATTTTGCTTACGTTGGCGGTTACAGGGAAATTGCTTCGGATATAGGAGATAAGTTCGAGACAAACTCCGTATCGTGGTCCAAGTACCTGACCTCAGTGGGTAGGGTTTTTGAGGAAATCGGTACACAAGAAGGCGTGGGAGCTGTTAAAAAGTCTAACGGGGAAGACTACAGCGTAGATGAGCTTAGATCCTTTTCAAAGGTATCTAATGTCGCAAGATCAGTAAGAACTAGCATTGGCGGGTCAGAGGAGTACTCAGCCTTATCCCGGGCCGTAAGACTTCGCTCCTCCTATACACTCGATGCCTCCAGTATTGCTTTGGATTCTCAAGGGGCTATGAAGTTAGCAGCTTCTTCCATGGTAGTACTATCCTCATCCATGGGCACAATCTTCCAGAAGTCTGTGAATTACGAGAGCTCCTTTGCAAATGGGGGGAAAACTACTATTACACTAGGCGATATTGAGAGGGAAGTATTAGTAGGTAGGGACATAACAAAAGTTCGAGCCGGTGCCATAGATCAATCTGTAAACGCAGGCACCATTTCACAAACCATTACAGCAGGATCCGCCTCCAGAAAAGTAAGCGCAGGAACCATCACTGATGAGGTGGTAGCCGGGCAAGCTAGTTACAAAGCCACTAGGGTATCGATAGAAGGAACCGCTCAAGTTAATGTGACTTCTTCTGTGAATGTGACTATTGCTGCTCCTACCATAATCCTGGGGGATGCTACTTCCGGGGTACCCTTCCCTGTACTAACGGTAGGTAACCACTTCTGTAACGTAACCGGAGCACTACCTATCCCTGGACTAAATGGTTCTAAGGTAGTATATGCCGTTTAATTCTCCCGCTTTCATTGCTACAGCAATGTCGACCTTAAACGGTTCTGACTCCCTGCTTGTAGTAGGAGCCTACGCTCGTACTTTCTCCTTATGCTGCAGCAGCTTGACCTGTACTCCTATAATAGCGGGAGTGGCGGGAGTCGGATCGGCTTCTGGAACCCCCTCACCTATTCCCCCAGCTCTTCTTCAGTCGGCAATATTGGCCTCTATGGCTTCTTTTGGGCTTAGTGGGACAAACTCAGTACAGTTTGCATCCGCAATTGCTTCTGGGTTCTCGTCGGGGTTCTCTACAGTTTCTTTTCTATCGCCTGTATGTGCTGCTGTAAACGGAAGCGGAGTCGGGGTGCCAATAGTGCCTCCCATGGCGCCACCAGCAGAGCTAGTAGGAGCCGATTCTTTTAGATTATTTCAGGCAATCCAACTAGCGGTACAGACGGTAGTATCTTCAACTACTATTAACTTTGTTAGTATTGGTGTACCGGCAATCCCAACAGCTCCGTTAATTGCTCCCACTGTATCTTTCTCCTTGTAGGTAGTGATGACTGCAAAACTTATTTCTTCGTTTAATTATGTCGTAAGAGGGTGTGAGAGGACAAAGAAGTCTCTACCAAACAACAACTCCGATATTTTCTTAGAGAATACTCCGGAAAGTTTTGGGTTTAACGAAGAAGTTAGGGCCACGCTTGTAAGCCTAGGGGATCTAGTTTCCAATTCAGGAGCATCCGGGGAGTCCTCCGGATATGAAGTTACCTCAGTAGAAGTGGTAAAAATCCCTGGGGTAGTTCTTTCTGTTCTTAGCTATGACGACTCAACTAAATCATTTGTGATTGATGTCGGTCCTCGGGTAGAGAAAGGCTCGAAACTAAGCGGCTTCTACTTAGAAGAAGGAAAGTTTAGGTGGAATTCAGGAGATTCCTCCTGGAGTATCGTAAAAAAAGAGTTTGAAGGTGAAGCATCGGTCGGAGCTCTTTTAACTAATGCTCAGCTTATTAGTATACCTACTGGCCCTCAGGAAATTGAAGGTAACGCTAACGACCTACCTGCCTTGAGTATCCCCGCAAGCGATTTAAATAGCATTATTTTCCCAGTAGAATTGAGCCTTGGTGTAAAGCTAGACGACCAATTATCTATCTGGTCGGAAACGGAAGTTTCACTAAAGAAACCAAATCCTGGGCAACCCATTCCTCTACCTAATCCTCCAATGATTTTAGTCAATGGTGCAAATAGTTCATTTCACCTAGAACTTAAAGACGGGGAAATAGTAGTAGAGTACTTATACTCGTATAGTGAAATAGCTGACCCTCGGTCAGAATCAAAACCTGATAAAGACCTAGAGCTATCACTAGCCTCTCTACCAGCTTTTGTCTACCCTAGCCAATCACTATCGAATATCACATTGACCAAGTCGGAAGGAAACCCTTTCGTATCTAAGGTAGAAGGCCCCGTTATACCCGGGACACTAACCGTAAACGGCGGGGACGGTAACACCTAT
>SXGQ01286014.1_pt1 | contig 48851 bp, 70 predicted proteins | sample 3178371 | NCBI WGS metagenome assembly SXGQ01 (sample SAMN11356859, study PRJNA531348) | freshwater metagenome | isolation source: freshwater sample F1-20 | place: China: Fuxian Lake, Yuxi | collected 2017-12-25 | reverse complement strand
TTTGTTGGTCCTCCTTTTACATTTAGTATTAGAAAAGTTGGATCTAATTGCGGTTGTCTTGGTCAGCATGCAGTAGTTTTTGCACAAGGTATTGTTTTCTGGATGGGTGATTCTGGAGGCTTCTTTGCATTTGATGGTACGGTTGTATCAGTTCCAAGTTTAGTTGAAGATTTTGTATTTACAACGGGTGGAGATAATTTAGGAATAAATTACGATGCAAGTGAAACAGTGTTTGCAGCTCATAATAGTTTATTTCAAGAAATCATGTGGTTTTATACAAAATACAATTCAACAGAAGTAGATAGAGTAGTAACATATAATTATGGTGAAAAAGTTTGGACAACAGGAACTATGACAAGTGCAACTACAGGCTCTCAATCAAGAACAACGTGGGCGGATGCATCTGTATATGATCATCCACACGCAACTAAATATGTCGCGACAGCCACTCCAACGTTTCCAATAGTAAATGGTGTATCCGCAGGAGCTTCTATTTATTATGAACATGAAATTGGAACGAATGAATTAGCTTCAACTGGAGTTGAGACAGCAATACCAGCAAACATTAGATCAGGGGACTTTGATTTAGATGTAGATGGAGATGGCGAGTATTTCTTATCAGTTAAAAGGTTTATACCTGATTTTAAAATTATAGATGGAGATTGCAAAGTAACATTGTTTTTAAGATCATATCCAGCAGATACAACAGTTGCAAAAGGTGAGACATTTATAGGTCCATTTACTGTTAATTCTAGCACAGATAAAGTAGACACGCGCGGGCGCGCGAGGCTGGCTAGTATTAAAATAGAAAATGATGCTGTAAATACTAATTGGCGATACGGTATTTTTAGAGTAGATATACAACCAGACGGAAGAAGATAATGGCAAAAATAGATTTCTATGTACCTGAACCATCAGTGGTATATAATAAAGAAACACAACGACAAATTATTCAAGCCATTGATACTTTAAAAACACAGCTCAACACTAATTATACTGAGGAAGCAAAAGAACAGGTAAATATTTTTAACTATTTTATGCAATGACTATAAGATATAAAAGCGATACATTTGATTTAACAACATCAAACTTAACAACAATTTTAACTTGTCCAAGTGATGCTACTATTATTATTAAATCTCTTCAAGCAAGTCACAAAACAGCAAGCAACGTAGATGTAGATGTATATCTTAGAAAATCTGGTGGATCTGATGTAGAAATAAGTCATTCAGAATTAAATAAAGAGTTTATTAACTTGGTGACCTCAAGTTTAAATATGGAAGCAAGTGATATTTTAAAAATACAAGCGCAAACTGCCAACACAATTACAGGTGTTGTAAGTTATGCTTTAATAGATAGATCTCAAGAGAATGGCTAGAAAAGTACAATCAGGTCATGGAACCTTTATTAAACATACTAATAAAAAAAGACCAGGACGACATAGTAAACGACCAAACAAAAGAAACAAAAGAAAAACATATAACGGACAAGGGAGAAAACAATGAATGATGAAATAATACTAACGGATCAACACATAAAAGAATACAGGATAATTGATGGTAAAGAAGTACCAGTTATAAAATGTCCTACAAAAATTACTTACAGAAACAAAGTAACTGGCGAGGTTTATGAATCGGCTGCTGAAGCAAATGCAGATGTTGCTAATCCTAATACATCAACTAAACAAGAACATATTGCACAAGATGTTGCAATAACTGTTGCACATTTATCATTATTTGGTAAGACTAAGTAATGGATCCTAGAGGTGGCACAGAACTTCAATTTGAGTTCTTAAAAAAATATGTAAGTAAAGACTTGCTTGATCAAGTACAAATATGCACTTCTGTTCCAGGGAAAGTACCTCTTCATCCTACAAAATTAAATATTCTTTGGCAAAAAAATTCATATGATCAGCCTAATTTAGCCCCTTGGTTTAAAGACAAATCTAATCATAAAAAATATGATTGGTATGTATTTAATTCGCATTGGAACTACGAAAAATTTAGAATGGCTTTTGATGTACCTACAGAGAAATGTACGGTTATAAAAAATGGTGTTGTTAATATTAAACCTGTAGATTTTAACTATAAGAAAGGTGATCCAATAAAATTAATATTTCATCCAACTCCTTGGCGAGGTTTAAATGTAATACTTGCAGCAATGCAATTTATTAAAAATCCATTAATAACACTAGATGTATATTCTTCAACACAAGTTTATGGAGATAATTTTAAGCAAGCAAACGACGCTGCTTATCAAGAACTTTATGATCAAGCACGTCACTTGTCTAATGTAAATTATATTGGTTATAAACCACACGAGTATATTTTAGAAAATTTACACAAATATCATGTTTTCGCTTATCCAAGTATTTGGGAGGAAACTTTTTGTATATCCGCTTTAGAAGCTATGTCTGCTGGATTATATTTAATAACCACTGATCTTGGTGCTTTGTTTGAAACATGTGCTGAATTTCCAATTTATATACATTATGAAAAAGACTTCACGAGACTTGCAAAAAAATTTGCTATGGCTATTGAAGTTGCTGCAGAACATTTACATGAAAATTACATTACAGATCATTTAAAATTTCAAATAAAATACACTAATGATTTTTACAATTGGGGAAAACAAGGTAATCAATGGACGCAGTTTTTGACAGGAGCATTAAATGCAAGACGCAAGTAAACCTATTTGGGTCAATCCAAGGCCAGCTGATAAATATGAAGAAGGAGCTAGTTTTTCAATATTCTTAGCAACTCCAGTTCATTCCGACGTGTCTATTCATTATACACAAGCATTACTAGAGTTTCAAAAAGAATGCTATGCAAAAAAAGTTAAAGTAACTTTTCAATTATTTAAATCTTCTTTAATTACACAAGGTCGAAACTTGTGTGTAGGTGGCTTTATGGAAACTGGCCATTCACATTTATTGTTTATTGATTCAGATATAGACTTTCAAGCAAAATCAATATTCACAATGATTGAAAAAGATAAAGATGTAATTTCTATTCCTTATCCTATGAAAACAATTAATTGGGAAAAGATACTCGAGAACTTTCAAAACGGTAAAATTAAAAATATGGTTGATTTATCTACTGGTGGTAACACCTATCCTATGAGATTAGAGGACTCAGAAAATGTTCAGGTAGATAAGGGAGTAATAGAAGTATCACATTCACCAACTGGTTGTATGTTAATTAAACGATCAGTCATAGAAAAAATGATTAATAAATATCCTCATTTAAAAATAATTCAACCTACAATTATAAATGGTAAACCAGTTGAAAAACCTTATCTCTATAATTTCTTCGATACTTTGTTTGATCAAGAGACACACACTTACATGGGCGAAGACTTTGCTTTTTGTAAACGTTGGAAAGATATTGGAGGTAAATGTCATGCATATGTTAATGATATTATTACACACGTAGGTGAGCATCAGTACTGTGGAAAATTCATTGATGAATTAATTGTAAAATGAAATTGTTTGTTACATCTCCAACAACAGGATTAGTTGATATTCACTATCTACGTTCAATATTTCTACTTCAAGCAGAGTGTCATAAAAGAAAATGTCATATTCAATTACATCTTCATAAGGCATCTTTAGTAACGTTTGGCCGTAATCATTGTACAAGTTCTTTCTTAAGTACTGACTATACACACATGGTTTTTATTGACACTGACATTGAATTTAATCCAGAAGATATTTTTAGAATGATTGAAGCAGACAAAGAAGTAATTTTAATACCCTACCCTTTAAAATCATATGATTGGAGAAAAGCAGATGAGATGTGGAAAAATTATAAAGTTCCTATTAACAAAGGTGGTTTTTCTTGGCCTATAAAAGTTTTGAATCCTGATGATATGGAAGTAAATAACGGTATTATAGAAATTGAAAAAGGACCAGCAGGTTGCATGGTCATAAAAAGATCAGCTTATGAAAGATTAATTAACTATTATCCTAATTTAAAATTAAATCAAAAAAACTTAATTGATGAACGAGTTAAAAGTAGTGAGTTTTCTTATAATTTTTGGGACACAGCTTATGATGAATCTGAAGGAAAAGTGATTGGTGAAGACTTTGCTTTTTGTAATAGGTTTAGGACTGCTGGAGGCAATGTTTTTGCTTTAATTGACGCAGAGATCACGCATCACGGATCAGCACCATTTAAAGCTAGGTTCATTGACGAATTTGCTAAAATTGAATAAAGTGTCCTAAATACGTATTTAAAACAGGAGCAATTCATATATGGATCCAATTACAGCGTCGATTTTGATATCTGGAGGTATCAACGCATTACAAGGTAAAAGAGGTTCAGATTTACTTAAAAGCACCATTAGCGATGCAGCTTTAGCTTATGCAACGGGCGGAGGTAGTGAGGCTACAGAAGGAATTTCAACATTAGAAGGAATTGATGATTTAAGTCAAGTCGGAAGCATGGCTGGAAGAAATGCATTTGAAGCACAACAAGCTGCACGATTAGCTAATGTAAATGTTGGTGGACTTGATGAATATAATAGACCTGGTGATTTTTTTGGAATGACACAACAATATCAAGGATCTCCTTCTTTTACAGATAGATTGGGTGGTGCATTTGAATCAGGCAGTCAAGCAGTAAACAAAGGATTAGATTTTTTTAGAAAAACAGATGCGTCTGGTAAAGTTTTACCGGGTGGAGAATATGACAAAGGAAAAGTTTTACTTGGAGCTGGAGCATTAGGAGCAGGATTATATGCTGCTGGAGCATTTAAACCAACACCAGCACCTCAACCAAAGTACCCTGGATTTAATAGATTCTATGCAGCAGACCCTGGAATGTTTCAACCATTCTCAGGAAGATACGGACCAGATACTTCTAAATATCCAGAAGGATCTCCATATAGTGGAATGCAAGAAGGTGGTATAGCATCACCAGATGACATGATGAATGAGTCAGCTATGGCTATGGCTACACCTTCATCGCCAATAAGTAATTTATACGCAATGGCAAAAGAAAAGTTTTTACCAAGTATGGAAAAAATAAATAAAATACCAGAAGGCATTGCACAAACTTTTGATGTAACTAAAAGAGCATTTACGGGTCAATTACCAGAAATAGTTGAACAAGAATATGTTAGATCATACAAAAAAAATCCAGAAGAAACAATTCTAGATTTTGCTAAAAGAACATCAGGCAGAGATCGATTATCAATAGCAGACTACAATGCAGCTAAAGAAAAACTTGAACAATTATCGCAAAATGTAAAATTTCCAGAAAGTGAATTAAAAGGCATATTAGGACTTGTTGGTGAAAGCGATGTAAGCGTCCCTAAAGCTCCAGATACACCAGAATATATACAAAGATTAATAGAATTAATACAAGCAAGATCAGTAAATGAACCACCTAAAGCATTTGAAGGTGGAGATATAGTAGATGTATTGCCTTCAAAATTAAAAAGAAATGAGAACGATGAAATGAATTATAAAAGAACTTCTGGTAAACTAGTTGTAGATGAAACTGGTAAAGGAAGTGGAAATAAAGACACTATGCTAGCTCAATTAGCAGATGGTGAATTTGTAACAAAATCTAAATCAGTCTTAGGTGCTGGTAAACTAATGGGCGGTAAATCAAAAGAAGAACAAAGAAATTTAGGAGCTCAGTTTTTTTACAAACAAATGGCTGAATTAGAAAAATTTGCATAATGTATTGTGTAAAGTTTAAGTCTGAAAACGTTAAAGATGTTTGGATATTGGTTAAAGATAAGATTCAAGCAGCTTGTGAATACAATGGAGGGTTTGCAGACGCTGAAGACTTTAAAAAGTGGTTAGAACAAGGAACGATGCAGTTATGGGTTGCTTGGGATAATGAAGAAAAAAAAGTGTTGTGTGTTTGTATTACTGAGATAAGGCAGTATCCCAAATACAAAGTTTGTAGTTGTAAAATAACTACAGGCTCCAACATGAAAAGATGGGTTAATTTTATGAATTATATACTTGAATTTGCAAAAGACGAAGGTTGTAAAAAAATGGAAATGATTACAAGACCGGGTTGGGAAAAAGTTCTCAAGCCAAAAGGTTTCTTTAAAACTCAAGTTCAATTAGAAAAAGTATTATGAAAATTTATACTAAATTAGTTATTGATATGACGACAGATAAGATTCTTGAAGAAGAGTCTTTTGAATACAATGGACTTGTTGCAAACTGTGGATCATCTGGTGGTGGTGGTGGAAGTAGTCAACCAGCAAATACTACAAACGTTCAAACGATAAGAGAGGCACCAGAGATTGAAGCAAGAAGATTAGGCTTAATGGATCAAGCTGCAATAACTTCAAGTCAGCCTTTAGGATTACCAGCGTTTCAAGTCGCTCAATTATCTGCGTCTGAAAGAGCTGCACAAACATTAGCAGGAAGAACTGGAGCTGGAATTTCATCAATAACCGGAGCACAACAAGCTGCTACATTAGATCCATCATCTACTCAGTTTCAAAGATATTTAAATCCTTATAATCAATTTGTGTTAGATGAAATAAATAGACAATCTCAACAAGCGCAAAATCAATTACAAGCTAAATCAGTTGCTGAAGGAGCTTTCGGTGGTGGTCGACAAGCTATTGCAGCTGGTGAATTTGAAAGAGCACGACTTGGTAAAATAGGTGAAGCTCAGTTTGCAGGATTTGGACAAGCATTAGGAGCATTTCAACAAGGACAAGCTTTACAAGCACAAACAGGATTACAAGCTGGACAATTATTAGGTCAAGCACAAACTCAAGATATACAAAATTTAATGGCAACTGGTGGAACAGAGAGAGCAGTGCAACAAGCTCAATTAGAAGCTCAACGACAAACAGCTGTTCAAACAGCAACTGATCCTTATCAAAGATTATCTTTTCTATCAGACATCCAAAGAGGTGTGCCTTCTTCTCAACAAACAGTATCACAAGGTTTTGCACCACAAACATCTCCTCTTGGTCAAGCGGTTGGAACAGGTATTGCAGCTTATTCAGTCTTTAACCCTAAATCTTAGGAGCACGGATTATGGTTCCTATTTATAGAAGAAAGCTAGTAGTTCAAAAAGCACAACAAGGTAAACTATTTGAAATACCCAAATCACCTTTAACAAAAGAAGGTTTTGCACAATCACTCAAGGCTGTTGGACCACGGACACTTGCAAGTTTAAGAAGTCCTTTTGGTATAGCAAGTTTAATTGCTGGTGCGGGAGGTTTAAATTATTTAACAGAAGATAGAAACGAATTAAAACAAACAAGAGATGATTTAATTTATCAATTAGGGAGAGGTGCAAGAGAAAAAAAAGCAGAATCATTTATTGCATCAGAAACAGGACCTGCAATACCTGGTTCTGAATTAGAAGCACGTCGTAAAGCAGATTTAGAAAGAGAAGCTATGGGTGATGTAGGTCAGTACGATAGAAACGTACAAAACGTACAACCGCCAACGGTTACAGGACAACCTTTGGGAACAAATCAAGTTCAAGCTGGAGTTGATGCACAAAAAAACGCATTAAAAAGTGCTGATGCAACTGTGCGTACTTTAGAACAACAAGCAGCAAGAGAAGGCAGACTAGCTCAATTAAAGGAAGTTAAAGATTTAGTAAAAGATATAATGGGCGAAGAAGGATACGATAAAGCTGGTAACTTACTGTTACTTCAACTAGCCGCTAATTTAGTATCTGGAAGAACTGATAAACCAGGTTTTGGTGGTTTTTTAGATGTCTTAGGTCAAGCTGGACAAAAAGTAATTCCAATGGCTATAGCATTAGATAGAGAAAGACAAAAAGACGAATTAGAACTTACAAAAGCTTTGATTACTACATTAGGTAAAAAAGAAAAAAGTAAAATTGAAGAACCTAAATATAGAGGAATAATTACAGATGCTGTTACTGGAGAAGATAAAATAGTTTTTTTAAGTCCGACGGAAGATGGAAAGTATGTTGCATATGATAATATTAAGGGGCAACCATTACAATATTTAATAGATCCTTCGAAAGTAAAATCATTGTTAGCAAAAGAGGAAGATTTAAAACTTAAAGATAAATTTCTTTCACAATATAAATCACAAGCTTTGGGAGCAAAGGTAACAAAGTCTGTTTTAGAAATAGGTTCACAAAACCCAAATTTATTAGGTTTTACTGGTGGTTGGAATCTACTTTTAGGAAGAGCAATGGATCAAACAAAACAAATTTATGGTGGTAAAGATTATGTTGAAGCAATACAAACTATGGTTGGCGAGTTAAAAAATGATTTACCAACTGCTATAGATTCAACAAAATCTGCTTTAAATTCTGAAGAAGCAGCAAAAGGATTACAATATGTAAATGAAAATATTTTTGGAGAAATTCAAAAGACAATTCCATTATTACAATCAGACAATGAAACTCTTAGAAATCAAGCGTTATTAAAAACTTATGGGTTAATCGCAACATATTCATTAGCACAATCATTAAAAGACAAAGACCGACTAGCTGTTTCAGACGTTAAAGCAGCTGAGAAACAATTAGGTGATTTAATAACTTATGTTCCTTTTGTTAACAGATCTCCTAAAGAAATACTTTCATCTTATCAAGTTTTAAATCAACAATTTGAATCAGGTTTAAAAAATACAAAACAACAAGCAACACGTTTAGGATTAGACTTAAGCGGAGTTGATGCAGATTACGATAGAAAATTTGGTATTAAAAATATCACGCAAAAAGTTATTGAAGACACTACTAAGAGTAATCAAAATAATTTTAGTAAAATATTTTCAAGAGATGCAATAGATGGAGCATTATTAAAATGACATTAGAAGAAATACAAGAATTGTTAAATACAAATCAAATTGATTTGCGTAAATTAGATGGTGAAAGATTGTCTATATTAGATGGTTTACAAAAAAAAGGTGAACTTCAGACGAGACCTATAAAAGATATATTGGGAGATCAAACTAGAGTTGCAAATGAATTAGCTCAACAAAAAACTGCAGAGTATGATCCTATTCGTGCTAAAACAGGAGACATTTTAAATAGAGACACAGTCCAAGCAGTTTTTGACATTGGAGCTTTCGGAGCTCAGCTTTTAATGGACAGAACAAGACTTGCAAAAATAGTTGCAAATCCAACCAAGTATGCTTCGTTAATATCAAAATTAAAACCTGAAGCATTCACTAAAACATCCAATAGTCAATTTTCAAATGCATTAATTAATATTGATAGGATTGGTGGATTAGACCCTAGTAAACCAATTGGAGCTATTCTTAGACCTGTAGTTGCAGGAACTTTAGGTTACACTGCTGGAGGACAAGCCTATGATATAGCAGATGAAATAATTAGAGCTAAAGAAGGAATAGAGACAACTGGCTATAAAGGCAGAGACACAAGTGCTAATCCATTTCTTCAAGCAGCAGATGATTTAGCAACTGGTTTAGCTTGGAGTGCTGGAGCAGAATTATTAGCCCCTATTGCTTTCGGTGCAGGAAAATTAACAAGACAGTTTTTAGGACTTGAGGGAGATTACGCAAAAAAAATAAAACAATTAGCAGAAACTAATGGACTAGAAGCATCTGCTTTTGAAGCAGCAGATCCTAATACAATTGGTGGTAGAATTTTGACTGGATTTAATAAAGTGTTTGGACAAATTCCTTTTGTAGGTTTGGCAGTAGAACAAGCTAAACAAAAAAGAGTCGCGGCTTTTGCACAAAAATTTGAAGACATATTTAATTTTCAACCAAACATGCATTTAGCACAACTTGCTTCTGTATCAGATAATGTAGCTGGACAAATGCAAAAGAATTATCAAAATTTCAGAAACATGGCAGACGTTCGTTACACACTGTTTAGACAAATGTCCAATCAATTTGGAGATCCGATGATTATACCAATGAATCATCAAAGACAATTTTATAATTATATTAAGGCAAGTGACAATTCTCCCGTTGAATTTAAATTAACAATGGACAATGAACTACTGCAAACTCCGATTGGTCGATTTATTAATTCATATGAAAAATTATTAAAAGCTAACAGATTAATTTCTCCAAACGAATATTTAGACATGAGAAGATTATTAAATAATGCTGTAGCTAGATCGCCGAATAACTTAGAATTAATTAATGTTTACAGAGAATTAACAACAAGAATGGAAAAAGACTTTGCAAGTATTAATCTAGATCCTACATCTGAAATTTTTTTAAAATATACGCCTCCTAATAAAGCTATTGCAGATCAAGTAATAGACATTGCACAACCAGTAAAAACTACATTGGGTGCTATTTCTGGAGCGGGTGGTCAAAAATTAAATCAAGAAGCTGTATTAAGATTAAAAAGCCAATTAGATGATGCTAATAAATTTTATTCCGAAAACATAATTTCTTTTGAATCACCTTTAGCAGATAAAATAAGGACTAATTTTGGTAAGAATTTATTCACAGATAAACAAATAGCTGGTTTTTTTGAATCAGGAAATAAAAATGCAGATCAACTTGCTAAAACAGTTGCTGACAATATCTTTATGTCTTCGGCAAATAAACAAAGTTTTGATGCTGTGACTGATTTACAAAAATTAGTACAAGCAGATGTTTATAAAATAAATCCAAAAACAGGTGATTACACTTTTGTTGCTAAAGGTACACCCGACGGTAATGCCACTTTAAAAAGATTACACGCTGCGTATTTGTCTGACGCATATCAAAAATCTTTTATAAAAGCTGCGGGTGAAGATAATTTTATACTAGATTTAATTGGTAGAGAAAGAACTTTTCAAGAGGCAAGATTACCAGCAAAAATGATTTCTGATATGAAACTACCAAAAGGAGAAAGTATATCTCAATATGTAAGAGGTAATATTCAATTCGATCCAGATACATTTAGAAGATTAGTTTTACCATCTGGCGAATACGCAAAAAAATTCGAAATGATTTTGGGACCTGAACAAGGTAAAAAAATGGTTAAAGAAGTTGAAGATTTAATAGGTTATATTTCTGCTTTAAATAAAATTGAAGTTCCATCAAGCTCTACTTTCTTAGCAAGAAGATTAATATTAACTGGTGGTTCAATTGGTTTATTAGGAGGTATGTATGGTATGGACACCCTTGGAGTAGTTCCATTATTGGCTTTAGGTTTTTATACAAACAAATTCTTTGTTAGCCCTGAAAGATTAAAAGCAATAAACAGTTCTTTTAAAACTTATTTAGAAGCTGCAGAAACTGGAGATAAAGTATTAGGGGAAGCAGCAATGCGCAGATCAATTGTGAAAATATTAAACGTTTTATCAAATGATTATCCAAATGATCCTAGAAAATTCGGAAGTAAAAATATATCTACAAAAGAATTATTAGAAAAATTATCTAACGATAGATATATTCCAGATGATTTAAAAGGACTACATATAGATCCAAAACAAAAAGAAAGATTGTTCGCCTCTATTCCTGACAACATGTTAGGTAAAGTGTTACCTCCTCCAGAAATAGATGATCTATTTAGACCAATTGGTGGAGCACCAAGAAATGATGAAGAGGAAAAACTAATGAGAGAAGCAACCAGACAAGCTCCTCCAGGTCCATTACAACAAGCATTACCAAGATTACCTGGTGTAGTTCCTTTAGCTCAACAACAACCAGTTAATGCACAAAGATTTGCCGCAGCTTTTCCAACTGATACTTTAGGAATACTAGCAGCACAAGGAAGAGAAAATGTATAAAAACGGTAAAACAGCTTTAACTAGAATTGAAGAACATGAAAAGCTTTGTCGCTACATGCAAAGAGAAACGTTTAAAAAAATAGATCAATTACATGAACGAATTGTAAGACTAGAAAAAGTAATCATGGTATCTGCGGGAATAGTTATTGCAGCGATGGGTAGTATAATTGTTACTTTACTTACGGCTGTAATAAAGTAATAAGTAAGTGTGTTAATTAAAAAATACGATTATTTAAAATACGACAGAGACACTCAAGAGAGTGGAAGAACATATGTCGTTAATGGAACAAAGATTCCTTCAGTTACAACTATATTGTCTAAGACAAAAGATAGATCTAACCTTGATAAATGGATTAAAAGAGTAGGTAACGAAGAAGCAGAACGAATAAAACAAGAGGCATCTAGAATAGGAACAGAGATGCATAAATATTTAGAAAAATACATTGAAGGAACTAATTACATGTCTATGACTCCTGAAGGACAAAAAGCAAAAGACATGGCTAACATGATAATTAAAGAAGGTTTGAAGAATGTAAAAGAAGCATGGGGTTCTGAAACTAATTTAAGATACGAAGATTTATATGCAGGTACCACAGATTTAATAGGTATCTATAAAGACAAACCAGCTATCATTGATTTTAAACAAACAAATAAACCAAAAAGAATTGAATGGATTGAAGATTATTTTTTACAGTTAGCGGCTTACGCCGAAGCACACAGTAAACATTACGGTGAAATAGAAGGAGGAGTAGTTTTAATGTGTTCAAGAGATTTGCAATTTCAATCATTTGAAATATTTGGAGATCAAATGAAAATGTGGAAAGATAGATGGTGGAAAAAATTTGAAGACTATAAAACTATAGCCAAGTCCGAACAACCTCTCCCAGAGTTGCAGCCGACAGTTTAAATTTATTTTTTAAAGAGACTACAATCTTTTCGTCAACACTGTCCTCAGTTATTAAATCAATATAAGTTACTTTTTTAGTTTGGCCTATTCGATGCGCTCTTTCTTCGGATTGCATTCTATGTTCAGCATTAAAGCTATTTGAATAGTAAATAACTAACGTGGCCGATGTTAATGTTAAACCAAATCCACCAGTGGACGGATTAGCAACGAAAAATCTACAGCTAGGATCATTCATAAATAAATCAATAGCCTTACTTCTTTTTTCAGAATTCACAGCACCATAAAAATTAACAACGGACGACGGACCATAAATGTCCACAAGTTTATTAGTTATCTCTTCAATATTATAAACCCAGTTTGCCCATATAATAATTTTTTCATCGGTGTCTTCTATAATTTCTAAGAGTGCATCTAATTTGTTATTACTTAATTTTTGTATTTGACCAGATTCACCAGAAAAGAAACCTGCAGTAATTTGATGAAGTCTAATAATTTCAGTTAGCACATTATTGACAGTCATTCTGTCTCCGTCTAAGTTTGCAATGGCCTCGTCTCTTATTTCATTGTAAACCTTTCTTTGTTCATCAGTTAACTGAACAACTCTTTTGGAATAAACTTTAGCAGGTAAATCCAAACAATCTTCTTTTTTAACTCTAAAAGAAAATGTTTTTAACTTTTGTTCTAGCTCTTCAAGATTTTTAAAACCTACAGGCACAGCAATTTGTCTATCTCCTGTAATATGAACAATATCAAAAACACAATATCTGTTTTTAAAAGCTACAAATGAATTAAATCCTAAATGTTTAGGGTCTAAAAAATCACATTGAGTATATAAGTCTACAGGACTTTTAGTTACTGGTGAACCTGTTAAAATTCTACGGTACTTTGAAATCTTTCTTAATTTTAAAAGATTTTTAGTTCTTTTAGCTCTATAATTTTTAACAGTAGATGATTCGTCTACTGCAATAAGAGCATTATGTTTCATTAAAAATTGTACTGCAAATTGAAATCCTTTAATTGTTGATAGTGCCTCTATGTTCATTACAAATAATTTAAGTTTATCACTTTGTTTTAAAATAAATTCTTTGCATGTTTTTTCTTTTGTAGGTTTCCATAAATATGTTTCATATGGAACGTTAAGATGTTTAGGTATTTCGTCGTTAAACCATACCGTGTATACAGATTTAGTTGCAATAATTAATGCTGCATTAATATTATTGAGTGTATATAAAACACCAACATTATCTAATAAAACTTTTGTTTTTCCTGTACCCATCTCCATAAAAAAAGCATAGCTTTCCTTATCCCAAGAAAGCTCAAGAGCTTTGCGTTGGTGTGCAAAAGGTTCAGTTTTAAAAATATATTTCGCTACCACAAAATTATGTTTGACATGTATTTATATTAGTTTAATAAGACGTCAAGGAGAAAAAATGGTAGCAATAAATGCTCTTGATGCACTACAAAGTGTGGATCAAGATAAGATGCAGACAATATCAAAATTGTGTCAAGATTTAAGAAAAACACAAAATGATATTGAAGAAAAAGAAGCAGAAGTAAAGAAGCTTGTCGAAAAAGAAGCCCTTATATCATCTGAGCTAATTCCTAATTTAATGGCTGAGATGGATATATCAATGATCAAACTCTCTGATGGAACTATGGTTGAGGCCGTTCCAACATATAAAGCTTATATAACCAAAGCGAATCAACTTAAGGCATTTGATTGGCTAAGGAAAAATGGCTATGGAGATATTATCAAACACGATATCTCTGTTGAGTTTAGCATGGGTCAAGACGATAAGGCGAGAGAAGTGCTAGAACTTCTTAGATCAAAAGGCACAACTCCAATTCAAAAAGAACACGTACATCATATGACTCTTTCAACGTTTGTTCGAGAACAGACAGAAAAAGGAAGTGATATACCTGATGATTTGTTTGGAGTGCACATTTCTAGCAAAACTAAACTAACCACTAAGGACTAAAATGCAAACACAAGTAAAAAAAGAAAAAACTGCAGTTATAGAAAAACCTACATTTAGTGTGGCTTCTATAATTGATCAGTATGGTGATGCAGGACTAGAAAACGTTACAGCCAATCAAATGGCTATGCCGTTTATAAAGTTAATAAGCGATGCATCGTATGAAAGAAGACCTGGACACGAAAAACATATTGAAGGTGCTCAAACAGGAATGATTTGTAATTCTGTTACAAGAAAACTGTATGACGGTACTAAAGGTATATTAGTCGTTCCCTGTTATTATAAGTTTGAATATATTGAATGGAAAGAGAGAGGTACTGGAGGTGTTAATGCTCCTGTAAAAATTTACTCTGCTGATTCAGATATTGTATCTCAAACAAAAAGAGATGCTCAAAATAGAGATAGATTGCCTAACGGTAATTATCTTGAAGGAACAGCATCTCACTTCATTCTATTATTGAATGAAGATCAAAGCCCAAACACTACAGGTTTAGTAACTATGAGTAGAACTCAAGCTAAAAAATCTCGTAAGTGGAATTCGATGATGAGAGCTTTGCCAAAAGTAAAAAACACCAAAGGTGATTTAGTATCTCAGCCATCATTCAGCCAAGTCTATAAACTGACAACTGTTCAAGAATCTAACGGTAAAGGTCAATGGACAGGTTGGGCTATTAATCATGTTGGACAAGTATCAAATCAAAGTGCATTTAAATCTGCTGTTGATTTATACGAAGCTTGTCGCAAAGGTGTATCTGTTAGTTACGAAGATGATATGCCAGTTGCAACTGAAACTCAACAAAGTACAAGATCTGAATCAACTCCTTTCTAATGGTCGAGAAATTTATCGAAATCTTTCAGGGCTTAGATATTGCCTACGGGGAATATTATCTTGAAGGCGATAAAGACCAAAAGACAGGCAAAGAGAAGGGGCGCGCTGTTACAAAGCGTGCTCCTCTCACACAAGAATTATTTCAAAAACATTTAAATGGTGAGATTAATTTAGGTGTTATACCTATTCGCCAAGATAATACTTGCATCTGGGGATGCATAGACGTCGATAAATACGATTTAAATATAAAAAATTTAATAGAGAATATTAGAAAGAAAAAATATCCGCTAGTTCCTTATAGATCAAAGTCTGGTGGAGTGCATTTATTTTTACATACAAAAGAACCAGTGCAAGCGTCTGATATGATTGACAAGCTTAGTTTGTTGTCCACGGATCTCGGACTATCAAGTTGTGAAATATTTCCTAAACAAAGACAAATTATGGTTCATAAGAATGATTTAGGTAACTGGTTAAATATTCCTTATCAAAAAGCTGCAAGAACAACTCGTTATGCTCTATATGATAATGGTATCGGTATACCATTAATTGATTGGTATAGTTTTATAGATAAGTTTAGATTAACAAAAGAACAGTTTTTTGCAATAAAAGTGGACGACAGTTTAATTGAAGAGAAAAATTTTGACCAGTACCCTCCATGTTTACAAGCTGTAATTAGAAATGGATGTGAAGGCGGATTTAGAAATAATGCACTTACTGCTTTTGCAACTCTTGCAAAAAAGAAAAATCCAGATGGTTGGCAAAAAGAAGTTTGGGATCGTAATGATCAATTCTATGAACAGTTACCTGCACATGAAGTACAGGCTGTAATTAAAAGTTATGAAAAAAAAGATTATGGATACAAGTGTAGCGACAAGCCAATGAAAGATCATTGTAATGCTGGTCTATGTAGAACATTACTATATGGTATTGATAGTTCAGCTTATATGCCAAAGGTAGATTCATTTCAAAGATTAAAAACTAATCCTCCAATTTATTTTTTAACAATAGATAAAAAAACAATAGAGTTAAATGGTAAACAGTGTAATCAACAACAATTGTTTGCTGAGGCATTATTTGATCAAGCGGATATGGTTTGGCAAAAGCTTAAGGATAAGGAATTCAGAGTATTCTTAAATCAATTAAAGACAATGCAACAAGACATTGAAGGCTATGATGAGGACAAAGAGGCACAAGAAGAATTTGCAGATCTTATGATTCAATTTACACAAGAAACACAACAAGCAGACAATGCATCACAGGTAGAAGCAGATATGTGGTTTCTTCATGAAAGTAATGTTGTGTTTAAATATAAAACATTTGAAAGATTTATTAGAAAAAATAATAAAGCAATTAAAAAATTTGAAATTATTAATACACTTAAAAAAAATGGTTCAATTAAAAAAGAATACTATGATAAACTAAAAATTAAAAATATTTGGTATTGTAAAAAACCAGAAGAACCAATAATTGAAAGGTCGAATGTCTTATTCAAGCGAGAACGGGCACCGTTTGAAGAACCGAACCGTTAAAATTTACGGACCTCCAGGTACAGGAAAGACAACTACTCTTTTAGAAAGAGTAGAGAAATTAATATTAAGAGGCATTAAACCTAAAGATATGGCCTATTTATCATTTACTAACAAAGCAGTTAATGAAGCAAGGTATAGAGCATTCAAAAAGTTTGTTGGTTGCACAGATGACGATTTAAGAAATTTTAGAACAATACATAGTTTTTGTAGACAAAATTATAAACAAGTTCCAGTCATTGATCCTGATATAGATATGGTAGAGTTTGCGCAAACTTTAGGTTTACCTAAAGTTAGATTTGAAAATTATAATGGTCATCTTGTTTGGAATGATTGGTCTTTACGAGTATATGATAAGGCAAGAAATAGATTAATTCACCCTGATGATCAATATAAAGAAGAGAAAATAAAAAGGGTTGTTTACGAAAAATTTAGATTAATTATCGAAGCTTATGATGAGTACAAGCAAGATCACAGAGTAGATTTTACTGATATGATTGAACATTATATTGAGAATGCTCCAGCACCAAAACTAAAAGTTTTAATAGTAGATGAAGCTCAAGACTTAACTCCTTTACAATGGAAATTAATTTATAAATTGGCCAATAATTCTAACAGAATTTATATTGCTGGTGATGATGACCAAGCTATATATGAATGGAATGGGGCTGAGGTAGAATATTTTAACGAGTTTCCAGGTGAAGATTTTATTTTAAAAACTTCTTACAGAATACCAAAAACAATACACGATTTTTCTCAATACATTGCAACTTATATTAAAGGTAGAAAGAAAAAAGATTTCGTACCTAAAATGAATTCAGGTAACATTATCACATATCAAAGACTTAAAGATATAAATTTTGGAGCATCGGACAGTTGGATGATACTTGGTCGAACAAATGAAATTGTAGATGAATTAAAACAAGAGGCAAAAACTTTAGGGTTGTTTTTTCAAAGTGCAAAAGGATCAAAGTCTTTTGATATACATAAATGGAGAGCAATTAAACTTTGGAATCAATTAATGCGTGGTAATAAAATTAATAAAGAACAGTGTCAGATTCTTTACACATACATTAATGAAATAGCTTACGGCTGGAGAAGTTTAGATAGTAAGAAATGGATGGCTATAAATAACAACTTACTATTTGATTATAATTTTTTAGTAACAGAAGCTGGTCTTAGAGTTCCTAAGGATGACTGGACTAATGTATTTAATAGAAATTTTTCTGAACAAGATAAATATTATTTTAATAAATTAATTGAAACTGATGTTAATCCAGATCTTGACTCTGAAATAGTAATAGACACAATTCATTCAATCAAAGGTGGTGAAGCCAATGATGTAGTAATTTATGAAAAGTCTAATTGGCCTGCTCATTTAGAAAATAAAATAGGAAAAGATCGTTGCTCTGAATATAGAGTATGGTATGTAGGAGTAACTAGGGCTAAACAAAACTTACATATATTGAGGAGCAATCATCAATATACGTTTCCACTTTGTAGAATGTTAAATGAAATTAAAAGAAATATTTAATGTTAAAACTATTAGATTTGTTTTCAGGAATTGGTGGTTTTAGTTTAGGATTAGAATCAACTGGTGGATTTGAAACAATCGCTTTTGTTGAAAAAAATGAATTTTGTCAAAAGGTTTTAAAAAAACATTGGCCAAATATAACAATAGAAGGAGATATAAGAGATGTTAAAGGAGAAAAATATCAAGCAGACATCATCACTGGAGGTTTTCCGTGCCAGCCTTTTTCAGTCGCAGGAAAAAGAAAAGGAACAGATGACGATAGATACCTCTGGGATGAAACTATTAGAGTCGTTAGAGAATGTAGACCCCGATGGTTTATTGGCGAAAACGTTGAAGGGCTTATTAACATCAACAACGGCGTGGTGCTCAGACAGGTGCAAACTGATTTGGAAAAAGCGGGTTTCGAAGTCCAATGTATTGTTATTCCAGCTGCAGGCGTCGGTGCTTGGCACCAAAGAAAAAGAATTTGGATTGTGGGCTACGCCAAACACAATGGACATTCTTCCCCCAAGATCAAAGAAAGGAATTACAAAACAAATGACAACAGCAAGGAAGGGAAGAACCAAACCAGCAAACTTGAGAGAACAAGTAGATCAATCAACGATGAAAATGTACGGATGGATGTTACCAACGCCCAGGGCTCACGAACCAGGGAGAACCAAGGAGGGGTATGGGAGAGGTTTAGCAGAATTGATGGAAGGGAAAGAACAAATAAAAATGTATCCAACTCCAACAGCATCGGACTCGGAGGGTGGAATAGCAAAAGATGTGCAACTGAAGGATGGTCATTTCTTTCGAGAGAACAAGAAGGGAGTAAGATGGGGAGTAAAATTAAGAGATGCAATGAATATGTTTCCGACTCCAAGAGCATCAACAGCAATGGGAGAGAATCTAAAAACAATAAAAGAAAGATTAAAGACCAAAAAATCAAAAGGGAAACTAGAGGAAAAAATAGCAATGGACATGTTTCCAACACCTACAGCAAGGGATTGGAAGGACACAGGTCAAAATACAAATTACAAAAGGATGGCGGAGAAAAGTATTTTGTCAGGGGTAGTCATGATGAAACAAGAGAAAGTTGGTGGCAGACTCAATCCAGAGTTTGTAGAATTCCTGATGGGGTATCCACTCGGATGGACAGAAATAGAAACGAAAGATTAAAGTCGTTGGGTAATTCAATTGTACCTCAAATAGTCAGAGAGATAGGTTTTGCAATTTTAACAGCAGAAAAAAAATGAAAAAAGAACTATTAATGTTAAGAAAACGTTTGAAAGTATTACAATTAATGTGTAAAAGATTAAGAATCATAAGGGATGAATATCACAAAAAATTTAAACCAAAAATAACTTACATTCATGACAAATAAAATATTCTTTAAACAAGTTGGTGGAAAACATTATAAATTAATGAAAATACAGCCCTCAGTATTTATTAACGAAAATAATATTCCATTTGCCGAAGGTAATGCAATTAAATATATTTGCAGACATAGATTAAAAGGAAAGAAAGAAGATGTGTTAAAGGCTATACATTATTTAGAAATGGTTTTAGAAAGAGACTACAAAGAATGAGTCATCAAATTAATTTTGTGTTCAAAGAATCTGACTGGACTCCTCCAACACACTTTCCTGATTTAAAAAACGCAAAAGAAATAGCAATTGATTTAGAAACTAAAGATCCTAATATAAAAGAGAAGGGACCCGGATGGCCTACAATGGATGGTAATATTGTGGGAGTAGGTGTAGCAACAGAGGGTTTTGTTGGTTATTACCCTATAAGTCATGAAGTTGGTTCAAACATGGATTACAAAATGGTTATGGATTGGGTTCAAGACATTGTAAGTGGTCCAGGAGATAAAATATTTCATAATTCATCATATGATGTGGGTTGGCTTAGAGCTCACGGAGTAAATATTAAAAACGGAAGAATAATTGATACTATGATTGCTGCAGCTATTGTAGATGAAAATAGATTTTCCTATTCATTAAATTCTCTCGGCTTCGATTGGTTAGGCGAAACAAAGTCTGAACAAGAGTTAAAAGAAGCAGCAGCCGATTGGGGACTGGACGCTAAACAGGAGCTCTATAAACTACCTGCTCAATACGTTGGATTTTATGCGGAGCAAGATGCATCTTTAACTTTAAAGCTTTGGCAATATTTAAAATTTAAAATTTATGACAATTCATTATCAACTATTTTTGATTTAGAAACAAAGCTTACTCCGATATTAATTGCAATGAGAGCAAAAGGTATAAGAGTTAATGTAGCTCAAGCTGAACGATTAAAACAAGAATTTTTAACAAAAGAAAAAACTTTATTACATCAGTTAAATAAGGAGTCTGGTATAGATGTAGAAATTTGGGAAGCAAGAAGTATAGCTAAAGCTTTTGATAAATTAAAGATAGACTATCCAAGAACAGAAAAGACAAAAGAACCAAGTTTTACAGCCAATTGGCTATTAAATTGTCCTGCACCAATAGCAAAATATCTTAGAGAAGCTAGAGAGATTAACAAATTTACATCAACTTTTATTGATTCGATAATTAAATATCAACATAAAGGTAGAATACATGCGGAAATTAATCAGTTAAAATCAGATTCAGGTGGCACAGTTTCTGGTAGATTATCCATGTCAAATCCTAATTTACAACAAGTGCCAGCAAAAAATAAAGAGTTTGGACCTAAAATTAGATCTATATTTAAACCTGATAATGACTTATTATGGGGCTCATTCGACTATTCGCAACAAGAACCACGGATCGTGGCTCATTATGCTTATACAGTTGGATTTAAAGGATCAGAACAATTAATAAAAGCTTATGAGAAAGACGACGCAGATTTCCATCAAACAGTTGCAGATATGGCGAGCATACCTAGAGGACAAGCAAAGACTATTAACTTGGGACTTTTTTATGGAATGGGCGCCAAAAAATTATCCGTGCAACTTGGAATCGGAGAAGAGGAAGCAAAAAAACTTTTGGATACTTATAATAAGAAAGTTCCTTTCGTAAAGCAATTAGCTACAAAGTGTCAAGAATCAGCAGAGACAAACGGATCAATAAGAACAATTCGTGGTAGACGTTGTAGATTTGATAAATGGGAAGTTGCTAGTTGGGGATTAAACAAATCAACAACTTACGATGATGCAGTTCAAAAATATGGCATTAACAATATTAGAAGATCAGGAACGTTTAAGGCCTTAAATAGATTAATTCAAGGTTCAGCTGCAGATCAAGTCAAACAAGCTATGATTGACTGCTATAATGCTGGGTTTTTACCTATGTTGCAAATACATGACGAATTATGTTTTAGTGTAAGAGAAAGTAAAGATTCGGAAGAAATTAAAAAAATAATGGAAAGTTCTATTTCAGAGTTAGTCGTTCCATCAAAAGTAGATGTGGCGATTGGGAAGGACTGGGGAGATGCATAATGGATTTAGACGATGTAAAAGTCAATTTGGGAATTTGTCCGCACTGTGCAACACCAGTTCATTTTAGAACAACTAAAGAAGAAAACATTTTTGTCTGTCCTATTTGTTTAGAAAAATCTAGACAACATATTAATGGTAAGATTTTATTTACAAAAGTAAATTTTAATTTAAAGGACGAGGGTATCCTATAGAATTTTAACTATTCTATTTTTTTTTGTTGCCTTAACTAGAGATATCTGAATATTCTCTCAGTAATTCTTGTCTTGCAACTACATTGGCTAGATCTCTCATCGCAAGTCTTGTTTTTTTTAATTCAAGATCTATCCACTTCATGTCTGGTGTCTCGGCACCATTATCCAAATACAACTGGTTCCACTTGGACTCCAAGCTGATTTTCTTTAGTAACAGAGACTGTGACGTTTCTATCATCATTTATTTCTTCATAAGTTATAAAAACTTTGGAAGGAGAATATGTTATTTCTTTTCTCCACTTTCCTTTGTTTTGTTTTAACTCATTTACAAAATTGTTTTTCGCCTCATCATCGTTATGTGCTTTAACATCTAGTGTTATATGTTGCCCTGCATAACGTGCATTGAAACGATACAATTTCATAGGGTATTATTAGATTTTATGGGATAGTTTGTCAATATCCTTGTAATTAAATGATAATTTATGCTTGACTTTGTCTCTTTAATTCATATATTCATGGGATATGGATGTAATTACAGAAATTAAATTAGAATCAGGCGAATCATTTAAATTGAATCCAATTAATATTGAGTCGTTTTCTGTAGAATATTGCAGTAAAGAAAAAACAATTTCAATGTTTGTAAATCATAGAAAAGTTTCTATGACATTTGATGCAACTATTGAAAAATTTACTACTTTATTAGACCAAGTAAATAAAATAATTAATTCCTGGAGAATGCAGTAATGGCTAAAGATTGGTTTGAATATTTGAAAGAAGTACAAGATATAGCTAAAGCGGTTCCTAAGAATGATTTACCAAACGATGTGTTTTACAAAGCGTGTAAAGAAAAACTTTGTAACTTAAAACTTCAGTTAAATGACACAGGATATGTTTTAATTAACAATGACATTGCAGACCATATAATTAAACAATACCAAGGGATAAAATGATAATATTTTTATTAGCAACATTAATTTTATTTTATGTGCTCTTACCAAGATTTAGTTTATTGGTAACATGTTTTGCGTTATGGAGTTTATTATGAATAAAATTTTAATAGATAAAAATCATCCAATGTACAAATGGATTAGTATGCTCTCAAAAAAATACGATTTGAATAATCTTATTGCAGAACATATTTATTGTAGTGGTGTAAGGCCTAAGAATGAAAAAGAAGCTCAGAAAAGAGTTTTAAATTTTTTTGTGGCTATGGGACAAAAATATAATTATACTCCAGAGCAAGCAATAATGGATATAAGAAAGTTTAGACACTAATGAAAAAGAAAAAACAACCTAGTTGGCTTCCTGATGCATTAAAAAGATATCATAGAATTTATGATGCTTTTGGAAACATGCGAAGAAAGAAAACAAAAAAATGAACTTAAATAACTTTAAACCAAACCCTTGGTTATTATTAATCATTATATGTTGGTTATTAATGATCTTAACAATTACATTATACGTATGAAATATATAAAAAGACTAATACATAATTTTTTCTTATACACTTCTAAAAAATATTACATGGACAATCACCCAGATGGTAAAAGTTATCCACCATTAAAAGATCGATTGAGAATATTTTGGAAACTGCGTAACGAACTAACAGCTGAAGAGCGTTGGGCAGAAATAAGAGATTATAAAATTTAACAAACAACAAAGGAAAAAACATGGACATAAAAAACTGGAAGTCAGTAGCGGTTAGAAAATCTAGCTATGACAAATTACTGGCTCTTTGCGATAAGGAGTATCGTAACCCTGCAGCTTTTATAGCTTTATTGGTTGATAAGGAGATAGAAAGACGTGCAAATTTAAAGAAAATGAGCACAGAGACTTATCTTGAAAAAATACTTAAGGAGCATAAAAATGGCCAAAAATCAAAGTAATTGCACAGTTTGCAAGGGTAATAACTATATTAAAAAACCTGGTTCTTACCCTTCAATTATTTCCTTGTATAAGGATTCAAATAACTTTATAAATTGCCCCAAGTGTACATCACACCTAGACTCACGAAAAACGACTCAAGAATCACGAATCACGAACAATGGTTGAACTGCTGGTTGGTTTACATTGGGTTGAGATAATAATTATTTTCGTATCTTTAATTCTAATAATCCTCTGGCACAACAAATGAAAACTTGTGGACAAAGCAGAATTTGGAAAAACAGTAGCGATTATCGCATCTCGCACAACGAGAGAAGAGTATAGGAAAATATCGTCCGTACTATTCGGTCTCTATTGTGGAACCAATTTTGGTTTTAGTGATAGTACATTAGGATTCAAATCTTATCTTGATGAAGTTTATAAACGAACCAATAAGGATCGTTTGGCTATGCGTGGCCTACGTGTAGTAAAGTGATTTGGATGAAGGTCGGTTTGATCTCGTTAAGAGCTACCATACCCTACCGGCCTTCGTCTAAATGAAACAAAATGCAGGAGCTAAAAACAGAAGTACACGAAGAAGAAGTTTTACCAGAGACAAAGTTATGGAGAGCAGTAATTCAAAGAGCTTTCGAAGATGTGATCTATCCTGGAATGGAACGTTCCTTAATCATGTTCAAATATCAATCTCATCTTTGGTTTGTAAACAACAGTGAAAACTTTAAAATTATTTGTAATTTAGCAGATCTAAATGAAGAATCAGTTAGAGAAAAATACTTACAAATGGTCGACAATGAACAAATCTATTTCACCAAAGAGCAAATTAATTACATTAACTGGCGAAAAAAATATAACGAACGAAGAAGCATTGACGACGGAACAGGAGATTTCTTATAAAATTTGTACGTGGTGTAAACAAAAAAAAGAAATTACATTTTTTTATAAAAGATATAATCGCGACGCATTTGACTCTTGGTGTAAAGATTGTAAAAACAAAGAACAAAAACATAGATGGTCACTTAATGCAATTGCTTTTGTAAGACGAATTTATCAAGGATTAAACAGACAACGTAAAAATTCAAGAAGAGCTGAGTGTTTAATATCGTTAAGTGAGTTTTTAGATGTTTGGCAAGAACAATATCAACGATTTGGAATGAGGTGTCCTTACTCTGGAATTGAGATGACTCATACATTAGGTGTTGGTAAAACTTTATACAACATTTCTATTGATCGAATTGATAATACTAAACCTTATATAGATGACAATCTTGTGTTTTGCTGCGCTATCATTAATCGTATGAAAAATATATTAAGTTTAAAAGATTTTATGATGATTTGTAAAACTATTGCAAAAAATAATATGGTTGAACATCTGACCTCTTGAAATTTGTTGCATTGCAACATATATAGATTGAAACAAGGAGATAAACATGGAAAAACTATTTCAAATACCTGCTTACAGTGAAGTAAAAGCATTCTGGTCTAATTACTTTGGTAATGTACAGAAATTTTACACTGATTTTGCAGAAGATGTTGTAAAATCATTTAAAAAATAATGAGTATACCACTGCAATTATTGATTATTTTTACGATTGCTTTGGTTATTGTATTTTTGATTATTTATAATAATTACAAATAAAGATTTGCTATATGCCTGGTATCCTATCGGGCATATATCGCAAAAATTAAGGCCTTTACGGGGCTTTATCCCACCTAATTTTTTGTATATCTCGCCTTTCGGGAGGTAGACTATGGCTAAGAAAAAAGAAACAATCCAAGACATCATAGATAGAATTGAAGAGGATTTAATTGCTTTACGCGATAAGGCGGTTGAACTTGAAGATTCTGCATGTGATCATGACGAAGATGATTACGAGGATGACGAGGATGAAGATGAGGACGAGTAGTTGTATTTTTGCAACACGTTACCCGTGAGCAACGGGTAGGGTACAGTTGACCACGGATCACGGACCGTGATATAAATGACACACCTACCTTTTTGTTAGTCGCAGTGGGTTGATTCGTTCAGCCCACTGTGTACAAAAAAATGAGTAAATACACAAATTTCAGCTATGTATATAGATACATTAGACCTTTTCATGTCCCTATACAAAAATAAACTCAAAAGTACACTGACAAGCTGAAAACATCAAATAAGATATATATATCAATAGTTATTCTTTCAGCATACTACCCTGAAAGTACCCTGAACACTAAATTCAATATATTCAATTAAAACAATAATAATAATCAATAATGTAAACATATATGTACTATTATTCTACTGGACAAGAAAACTTTTTTTACCTTTGTAGTATTATTTACATTGAAATATCTATATAATGATTAAAAATTTAAATTAAATTATTATGCCTAGAATAATTTTAGACTCAATAAAAATTGCACCTAAAATTTTAAGATATGCAAGAAGATTTGGAGAGGATGCAGCAGAAGAAAAATTTGGAGAAATTAGAGTTGGTGCAGCAAAACAAAGAGCAGGTCTTCCTGGCGGTTTCGTAGGGGACGTAGAAAGAGCAAGGGGAATAGATAAAAAAACTGTAAAATCGCAGTACAAAAGAATGTTTGGTGAGGAAACATCGGGAAGTGATTTTTTTGGTGATCTCAAAGAAGTTATCAAAGGGTTACAAGAAGAAGGTAAAAAAATTTTATACAAATCAAAAGGCGGACTAATTAAAGGTTATCCTAAACTTGCAAAAAAGGGATGGAAATAACAGTTCAAGAAGTTAAAGCAAATCTAAAAGGTGCTGAGCTGTTAACTGGTAAGCAACGTGCGTTTGCAGAATTTTATGTATCTAATTATCCTGATTGTACAAAACAAGAAGCTGCTCGCCACGCTGGTTACGCCGAAACAACAACTGGCAAGTGGGGGAGTCTTTTAACAAACCCAGATAAATTTCCTCATGTTGTTGCTTATATTGAAAGATTGCGTGATATAAAAACAAATACATATAAAGATTATTTAAGACATTTAAAAAGGTTAGACTCATTATCTAAAAAAGCGGAAGATAAAAATCAACTTGCTGCGGCCATTAATGCGGAGTTCAGACTTGGTCAGGCAGCAGGCTTTTACGTTGATCGAAAAGAGATTAAAGTTCAGGACTTGTCAGCGATGACAAAAGACGAATTAATCAAAACTATCAATGAGCTAAAAGATGAGATACCGTTTGAGAAAGTCCTCGAAATCGAGGAAGAAGAAAAATCCAATTAAAGAAGATTTTTGGATACAATTTAACAGAGTGCATAATAAACATTTAAACATGTCTATGGGTGCAGTGGAGATTAAGGTTAATGAAAAAAAAGATTAAAATTGGTTACGAAGATATTGCAATTAATGTAATAAACTTCGAGACAGAGGACAAGAAAGATGATAATGTTTTAGGTGAATATGACAGTAGCAACGCTAAGATCGATATCCAGAAAGAACAGAATGCTAGATCAGAAGCGAACACACTCTTACACGAAGTCGTTCACGCTTGTGTCTATCAAACCGGACTCAACTCGCAGGGAAACCTTCTCGCCAAAGAAGAAAACGAGGAATTAATTGTTAACGCAATCTCTAATAGCCTCTCTCAAGTGTTTAGAGATAACAAATGGTTTTTACCCTATCTACAAACTCAATTAGTCAACGGAAAATTTGATGCCAAAAGAAGAATCGAAACTGTATCAAAAAATAAAAAAAGCGTTGCCAAACGTACATTTTCAAAGAATAGAAACTAATATTGCTCTTGGCGTTCCTGATGTGAATGGGTGTTATCAAGGCATTGAATTTTGGCTTGAGCTAAAGGTAAAAAAGAGAAAACAGACTCCGCTAACTAAATACCAAAAAGCGTGGATTGTAAAACGTGGTAGTGCTGGTGGTAGAGTTTTTATCTTAAACTTCGACCTCGGGCAGAGAGCCGTCAAACTTTACGACTACAACTCTTGCTTGTACCGTGATCCGTTCTCCACCCTTCCCGTTTCCCATTTCCCGCACCCCGTTTCGTGGACCGCGGTTCTAAATAAGATAATCACCCATCCTGGTCTTCCTTCCGGCAGCATGCCGCTGGTCGAAAATAATAAAAAATAATGCTTGACTTCATATCCCACGATAATTATATCTGTGATTGGTAGCTCGACATCCTCTAAATAATTAGCTCCTGTTTAGCGTCCGTTGGGCTACCGTTCTCAAACTCCCATTTCCCGTTCCCGTTCCCGCAGCCATGATCTATGAACAATGAATCACGGATCAGCATCTCCTTCAGCTGCTGAGCTCACCAGAGTCCGTGGAAAAATATTTTTAAATTATGCTTGACATTAGGAAAAATATATCTTATCTATATGGGAGTAAGAGGAAACTGGGATTGACCTGTATTCTTACTAGGTAGCAGGTTTGGAGAGAGTAATCAGACGTCTTCCTGCTACCACTAACAATTAACAAAAGGAGCAATGATGATAGAGCCAAGAGAAAATATAATTTACACGTGCAAGGAACACGGAAAAGAAACTTACTTCAAAATAAAAAAACAAGAACAATTAAAGGAGTTTAAAGATTTCGTTTATGTCTGGTTTACGGAGGATGGTGTAAGCGAAAAGATGTGGGTTAAAATAAGATCAGGGACTCAACGTCGTGGTTTTGGAACACTTAACAATGAGGTTACACTTTTAAAAAAGTGGAAGCTGAACGATGTTTTGTTTTACGAAACTGGTAGGGATAAAATTACTCGTCCGAATACCATTATTAAAGATGTGGGCGATCATTATTTAAAAAGCTAACCCCGTTCCCATTTCCCGTGTTTTGGTTTTTATTAATATTAATTGGCCTTCTGGTCTTCACCAGCTCAGGGCAGCTGGCGTTGCTGCTTCTGTTGATTTGGTTGATGTAGCCCCGTTCCCGCATCCCGTTCCCGTTCCCGTGATCCTGATTTATCAAAGAGAAGTTCACCATCCTGAAGGGAGATGCCATCCAGGACGGGCGTGGAAGCTCCTGCATTTTAAAAGTTGATGTGAATTATTTTTTAAATACAACTAAAAAGTTAATTGACTTTAGAATTATCTCATATATATAAGATAATAAACAAACAACATAAGGAGCAACTATGGGTATGGACGTGTACGGCTTAAATCCTAAATTGAAAGAGGGTGCAGTTAAACCTAAAATAGATTGGGACAAAGCTACGCCACAAGAACGAGACGATTACTTTGAACAGATAAACAAGTTCGAAGAAGAGAATAAAGGTTATTACTTCCGCAATAATGTTTGGTGGTGGAGACCTCTTGCGGATTATATAATTGAGTTCACGGGTTGTGTTGAAGAAGAACACGTGGACAACTGGCATGAGAACGGCGGTTTTAAAGTAAAAGAAACCGACGCGAAAGAAATTGCCAAACAATTAAAACATTTAATCGCGACGGGACACACAAAACATTATGCAGAAATGTATATGGAAGATTACAAGAAAGCACAAAAGCATAATGAAGAAGTAGACAAGGAGTTGTCCGCGTTTAGTGAAGAGATGAAAAAGAAACACGGCGATATAGTTCCGCGAGATTATCCAAAAGAGGATAAGGACAAGTGGGACGCTATCTATAATAAAAGCGACCGTTCAGGCATGTACCCATTCTCTGTTGAGAATGTTGAATACTTTGCAGAGTTCGCTGAACAATCAGGCGGGTTTAAAATTTGCTAAAATAAAAGTTCACGGGCGACGAAACCGTCGCCCGTCCCGTTCCCGTTCCCGCGCGTAATTAATTTTTTAATTAAATAATAATATTACCATCACCCTTCAGCTGCTGGCAGCTCTATCTCTCCCGTCCCCGTTCCGTGATGCGTGGTTTGTTTTCAGATGTTTAACATTAACATTCCAGCGCATCCTGGATCTCCCTGCAATTTTTTTTATTTTTGACTTGACTTCATTTGTACGCTGTCTTATATGAATGGGAGAGAGTTTAGATGTTGTCGATAATTATTCGAAATTTCGGTGTAGAATATTATCGAGGGTGTACCGATATCCTTATCTAAGCTCTCGTTAACAAATAACAAAAGGAGCACTATGATAAAAGCAATAGAGTTAAAAAAAGGTGATAAAATTAAAACGAATCAGCTAGGTCTTGAGACTTCGGCTGTTCTACTAGAGTCACCAAAGCAGGGGCGTGGTCTAAAGAATACTTTGCTTATCGACTGTAAAGGGTCTGAGGTTGGCCTATTCGATGAGACTGGTTCTGTCTACATTAATCAGGTTAAAAAAGTTCTGAGAGACAACGTTTGGATGGAGGTGGTGGTATAATGGATGCTCTAAAAAAATGGATGGATGATCATCTGATCGTGATGACTCTTGATGAAGATAAAAAAAAAGAAGACAAACTGAAGAAGGAGGTACACGAGTCGGTTAAAAAAAAGTTGACTCAGGATGTAAAGCCTATCGTTAAAGAATGATGTGGATATCAATCCTCGCAGTGATCGGCCTGTTGTTTACCACAGCAGGCCAATTGCTGTTACTTTTATTTTTAATTCTACTTCTGTAGTCCCGTCCCGCTCCCGAAGATCCCGTTCCCGTCCCGTTACGTTAAATAAAAGGAAGGTGACCTGGATGCAGCTGGCAGCGGGGGACCGACGGAGATGGTTGCTGGTCGGTGTTTCGGGTTTGAAGATTGGGTTTCATTGGTTTGATATGAATGTTGCAGGGAAGCAACACGAAAAAATAATTGTGGATAATTAAAAATATTTCTTGTTTTAATTATCTTATGAGCATAAGATAGCAATTGTCATTAATAACTAACAGAAAGGAAAACAATGACAAAAGCAAAAGTAAAAATAGAATTATCAGCTAAAAATAAACAGTTGATAGTTCGTGCGTGTGACTTGTTAGAGAAAAAAGCTGAATTAACTTCTGACTGGAATAGAATTATAAAGCCAGAATTAGTTCAAATTTTTGATTTGTTAAAAACAAATAATCTAACAATACAAAAAGAAAAGTTTATTTATTCAATTACTAAAGACGTAAAAGAAATAAATATCTTTTCGCAAGAGGACTTTAAAAAAGACAATATGGACTTGTTTAAAAAGTTCTCGACAAAGTCTATTCGAACAACATATACTCACGACGTAAAGGAGTTAATATGAAAAAATTCGAATTAGAAAAACTTAATCAGATTGTTTCTCAAAATAAGACAAGCGATGAGATAATCGTTGAGTTAAAAAAACAAATCGATTTGTTTAAAAACAAAGTACAATTTATTGACTGGCAATTGTTGGCTAGTTATTTGGATTCAAAGATATTTGAGTTCATTATAGCGAATCAGAATGACCAGAAAATAGCTAACTTTGGAATTGAATTATCGCAAGATCTAGCAGATAAGTTCAATGTTCAAAGGGACTTGGCTAATACACAAACAACACAACACTAACTATCCTACAACTAGGGCGTGTGACACGCCCTAGTTGCACTAGGATCTCTATTCCTAGCCACCTATTAAAACCCACTATCAACCCCCTACACCCCCTTAAAATCGCAGATGTATCTTACAATCGTTGACTTGTGCAAACGTTGTCACAAATATATAGTGCATTTTACTTATGGATTTGGAGCTAGTTCCACGTGAAAAATTAGAAAAAACTGCAAAGCTTCTCAAGGCACAAAAGATACTATCGGCCAGAGAAAACTTTATCTACTTTGTTAAACAGGTATGGCCAGATTTTATTTGCAGAGAAGGTAAGGAACCTTCTACATGGGGGCACCATCAAATTATTGCGGATAAGTTAACTCAAGTTGCTCAAGGCAAGATTAAAAGATTAATAGTTAACATGCCACCTAGACATACTAAATCAGAGTTTGCATCTTATTTGTTTCCAGCTTGGATCATGGGACTCCTGCCCAAGTCTAAGATTATGCAAGTTTCACACAACGCAGAATTATCTTTTCGTTTTGGTAGAAAAGTAAGAAACTTGATACAGGGGGAGGAATATAAAAAAGTTTTTAATAATTTAGATTTGTCAGAAGATTCAAAAGCTGCTGGACGTTGGGAAACAAATCATGGTGGTGAATACTTTGCAGCCGGTGTCGGTGGTGCAATAACCGGACGAGGCGCTGACTTCTTGATTATTGACGATCCTCATACTGAACAAAACGTAATGTCAGAAAATGCAATGGATAAGACTTACGATTGGTATGTGTCAGGACCTAGACAGCGTTTACAACCAGGTGGAGCAATTGTGGTTGTTATGACACGATGGGCAACAAATGATTTAACAGGACAACTATTAAAAGCTCAAGTCAACGAGAAAGCGGACAATTGGGAAGTTATACAATTTCCAGCGATCTTGGACAGCGGACAACCTGTATGGCCAGAGTATTGGCGTATTGAAGAATTAGAATCTGTAAAAGCATCTATACCTCCTCAAAGATGGAATGCACAGTATATGCAAAATCCTACAGCTGAGGAAGGAGCTTTAATCAAACGTGAATGGTGGATCCCTTGGAAAGGACAGATACCACATTTACAGTATGTCATACAAAGCTATGACACTGCATACACTAAAAAAGAAACTTCGGATTATTCAGCGATTACAACTTGGGGAATATTTAAACCTCATGATGATTCTCCGCCATGTTTAATTTTATTAGATGCATTACGAGGGCGGTATGAGTTTCCAGAATTAAAATCTATTGCACTTGAGCAATATAACTATTGGAAGCCAGAGACCGTGGTCATTGAAGCTAAAGCATCAGGTATGCCATTAATACAAGAATTACGAAGAACAGGTATTCCTGTAATAGATTTTGTACCAGGAAGAGGCCGAGATAAACATTCTAGAGTAAACGCTTGTTCACCTATCTTTGCATCGGGTATGGTTTATTATCCTGAGGGCAAACAATTTGCACTAGAAGTAATTGAAGAGTGTGCATCTTTTCCTAACGGAGATCATGATGACCTAGTCGACAGTACTACCCAAGCTGTGTTAAGATATCGAGAAGGTAATTTTATAAGTGCTCAACATGATTATGTTGAGGATATACAACCAAGATTACCTATGGAGTATCACTATTATGGCTAGAGGAACTTGTTGGAAAGGATTTCAACAAAAGGGTATGAAGAAAAAAGGAAATAGACTAGTGCCTAATTGTGTTAAAGCTGGAAAGGGATCGAAGAAAAAATGAGTGGAAAAAAAATTAAAGAAGAATTAAAAAAATTACCTAAGACAATACCATTAGCACCAATAGGTTCAGCTGGAGGAGTTGATTTTGATTTAGGTGTAGGCATCAATCCAAATGAAAAACCAGAAGCAATTATAGGAGCAAGACGAGATAATAGTAATGATACAAGTTATCTGTATGGTTCAATAGGTGAAAGGGGACTTAATCAAGTTGGTATTGGTAAAACTTTTCGTGATCGAGGAGACATTAGTGCAGGTGCTTCAAAGGAAGGATTTAATATTCGAGGAACGGTAAAGTTTCAATCAGGAGGAAAAGTGGAAAAAACAAAACCTAAAAAAAAATTAAAAGATTCTTATCTAGATCGTAATGAATTCAAAGAAGGATTTTATGATCAACCAAGCAAACCTCCTATTACGCCAAGTACATACTATGGAACAGCAAGTGGTAAAACTTCATTTGAATCTCCTATTGTTGATCCAGACACTTCAATGATGCAGAGTGCTAATTTAAAAGATGGTGGAATGACTAATCCTAAATCTTTTGAAAGACAGACCTTAGAGAAAAAAGGGTACAATGACATGATGAAGAATATGAAAGATAAAGAAATAAATGAATTGTATGACAGTGTCATGGGCACGTTTACAAAAAGATTCTCTGAAGGTGGAATGGTTAAAGGTAGTGGTAAAGTATTAAAGGACAGAATTAAAAAAACCAAGTATTACTAAAATGGCTGTTCAAGATTTTAAAGATCCTGACACAACCGTCAATGAATTTTCAAACAACTTAAGTGCTGAAGAAGTTGCAAAGAACAAGCAACAATTTTTATCTGGTATAGCGTCCTTGGGCTATGATCTCGCGCCCGTGACTGGTGAATTTAGATCATTACAATACGCTCAAGATGAATCAAGAAATCTTGTGTCTAATGTTTTATCCGACAATCCTGATAAATTAAAAATGGTTGCTCAAGGTTTAGGAATAGGTCTTGGTGTACTAGGAGCCATACCAATTGTGGGCTACGGAACACGGATCGCGGGCCGTGGTCTACAAAAACTGTACGAAGCTGTAGGTCCTGGATCCAAAGCTGATGAAGTAGTTCAGTCATCTACACCAACTGACAGCACTGTTACTGCAAGTAGATCTCAAGAGAATTTAAATAACGCTGTGTCAGATATTCATTCTCAACTTATACAAAGAGATCCTGTTTTTGAAATTTTCGTAAGAGGATTACCTGAGTATAGAAGAAATACCTTTGCAGAAAATTTAAATGAATATGAAGGATTATCCACGGCTCAGCGACAAGAGCTTGTTGGTAATAGAGCTATAAATGTTAACGAGCCAAGACTAATGACTGAAAAATTAGCTCAAAAAGATTACGCTCAAGTAGAAAAAGAAAAAGAAAAATTAATTCAAAAGTACGAACTAGCTGTTACTAAACCAAGTAAAGGCAGAGAGATGACCACGGTCAACGAACCATTTACATTTGGTCACGGTACATTAAAAAATTTAGGTGTTAAACAAAAACATGTAATGGAGTTTATTGGATCCGAATCCTATGATGTTATTGCAAAATCAGGAGTAGATCGTGCAACGGCAGATCAATGGATTGGGTTTTTAAGAAATGCAAGACAAAAAGGAGTTAAGCCTGAAGAGCTTGCAGATTCAGGATTATTAACTTTGAATGCTAAAGGAGAACCTATTAGTGGAGAATTGTTTACAATATCTAGAACAAGTCCAAAAGCAATTATTACTAAACAAGAAGTATTAGCTTCTCTTGAATTAAATCCTGCTTTTAATATGAAAGTAAAAGACTATGAGTCATCAATTAAATTAGATTCACTTCTTGATATGAGGCAAAGCCAACAGCCTATAATAGAAGATGTACAAAAAATATTGTTAGAGAAATCTTTCAATACAAATCCAGCTAATAGAGAAGCTTTAAAAAAAATTAGCACGCAATTGGAAGAAGCTGAGTATTATCTTGATACAATGGCTGGAAATTTAAGAGGAGTTCAAAATGATACTTTTTCAAATTTGTCCAATTCATTAAATCAACTTCAAGCTGACTTACCGCAAAATCAAGCTTTACTAATTCGATCACTCAAAGAATATTATGAAAAAATAAATACTATAAATACAAATGCACTTAATATGGAAAAAATAGTTCCTAAGCCAAGGCACTCTGGTAAACCACTAGGAGGCACTGACTACAGAGAAAAAGTTATTTTTTATGATAATCCAATTCCTGAAAACTCAAGTTCAAAAAGAATTTACAGCACACATTTTCCTGATCCAAATCCAGTAGCATTTACACGATACGATGTCCGTGGTGTAGACTCATACGGAGATACATTTTTTTTATTTGAATTACAATCAGATGCTCATCAAAATATAAGTAAAGGTTTTAAAAAAGTAAATGATGATGCTAGAGATCTAATAGAAAAGAATCAAGCAGTTAGTTTAACTTCTGACATGATGATAAGAAATAATCCTTTTGCAAATAAAATATCTTCGCAAATTTCTAAAAGAGAGAAACAAGAAATAATTGATAAAATGAAAAAATATACTGATACTGCTTCAACAAGACCATTAAATGATTTGGAAATGAAAGAATTAACAGATCTAAGACAACAATTAATAACTAAAGATTTTAAAGCCCCAGAACCTTCATTACAACAAAAAGTAAATAATTATTACAAAGGAACGGATGTCTTTAATCCAGAAAAAAAATCTTATGATTATTTTCCAATGGGCAAAGAAGAAACTTGGGTTAAATTGAGTTTAAAAAGTATGGTCAATTCGGCACAGAGGGAAGGTAAACGATATGTGGCTCTTGCTCCAGCAGAATTTTTTCAATTAAGTCAAAATAATAAATTTAAAATAGAGCAGTTTTACGGTTTAGGATCTGGAGATCTTATACCTTTCTTTACAAAGAATCCTAAAGTTGCAAATGATAAAATTGTTTTTCAAGGCGGACCTGAAGGCATAGGCAAGTACAGAGAAAATACGGCTATTAAAAAGGGCGCAGAAAAACAGGAAGATAAATTCTATCCAGGTAAATTATCAGGCACGGCAATATTACCAAAAGCTGCTCAAGATTTAGTAAAAGAAATGGGTGGCAATTTAGCTGTTAAAAAAGTGTTTTTAACTGATCCTACAAAACCTTACAAAGTATTAAGTTCGCAGCGTGAAAACATGAATATGAGACCTGCTCGAGCTTTTAATAGCAAATTATATAGAGATAATTATTCAAAAAAATACGGAGGTCAAAATTACGATGTGATAGATGAGAATGATCCTATCAATTACGTTGAAAGTATAGTAATAGATACTCAAGGAATGAAAAAAACCCCAAGCAAAGGGTATAAACTAGGAGGATTGGTAGAAGTCAAAAGAGAATTCTTCGCACCATTAATTTAATGTTTGATAAATTTATAACTGACTATATTAAAAAGGGAACTAGTGCAGAAGCGACTATCCAAGATCAATTAAGCCAAGTTCAAGAAACAGGTCAGGGTTTAGAAGGTCAAAAGAAAAAATATGGTGTAAGTTTGAAATCAGGTGGTATAGTTTCTAGAGGTCAAAAATTAGCAAGATCAAAATTAACAAAAATATTTTAATATGGCAGAAGAAGATATTCAAATTGAAGAAACCGTTGGCACGAGTCCTGAAGCAGTAACTACAGTTATTGATGAAGAAGATAATTTAATCGCTGGTGAGCCCTTACCCGAAGAAGAAGAGCAAGAAAATTTTTATATTAATCTTGCAGAAAAAATAGATGAGCAACAATTAAAAAAAATTGGTTCGCAAATCATCACTGAAGTTAATTATGATAGAACTGCGAGAGAAGATTGGGTTCAAGGATATGTTAAAGGTTTAGACTTACTAGGATTTAAATATCAATCATTGACTAGACCTTTTATTGGAGCATCAGGAGTAACGCATCCATTGCTTGCAGAATCAGTAACACAATTTCAAGCTCAAGCTATTAAAGAATTATTACCAAGCTCTGGTCCTGTAAGAACAGAAGTAATCGGTGCAGAAACAGAAGAAAAAATTCAGCAGTCTCAAAGAGTCAAAGATTTTATGAACTATATGTTAATGGACAAGATGGAAGAATACACTCCTGACTTTGATCAAATGTTATTTTACTTACCATTAGCTGGATCAGCATTTAAAAAAGTTTATTACGATGAAATAATGCAAAGAGCTGTTTCAAAATTTGTTCCAGCAGAAGATTTAATTATTCCTTATAATGCAACTGACTTATTAGATGCTCAAAGAATTACGCAAGTTATAAAGATGAATTTAAATGAGTTAAAAAAAATGCAAATGTCTGGAATGTACTTGGATATTGATTTGCCAAAACCTTACTACTCTCAAAACGATGCAAAAGATAAGGTAAATGAATTAGAAGGCGTATCTCCAACTCCTGAGACTGCAGAAGATATGTATAATTTAGTTGAGGTGCATACCTATTTAGATTTACCAGGTTATGAAGAAGAGGGAAATATAAAAGTACCTTATATAATAACTATTGATGAAGATTCGCAACAAGTATTATCTATTTATAGAAATTATAATCAAGATGATCCAATTAAAAAAAGAAAAAATTATTTTGTTCATTTTAAATTTTTACCAGGTTTAGGTTTTTATGGTTTTGGTTTAATTCACATGATCGGTGGACTATCGAGAACTGCAACGTCTGCATTAAGACAGTTACTTGATGCTGGTACATTATCTAATCTACCTGCTGGATTTAAATCAAGAGGAATGAGAATCAGAGATGATTCAGAGCCATTACAACCTGGAGAATTTAGAGATGTAGATGCACCTGGTGGAAATATAAAAGATCAATTTCAGTTATTACCATTTAAAGAACCAAGTGCAACTTTATTTAATCTACTAGGTTATTGTGTTGATGCGGGAAAAAGATTTGCATCAATTGCAGACATGCAAGTAGGTGATATGAATCAACAAGCACCTGTTGGTACAACGATGGCACTATTAGAACGAGGATCAAAAGTCATGTCCGCGATCCATAAACGATGCTACTATGCAATGAAACAAGAATTTAAAATACTTGCTCAAGTATTTGCAGATTATTTACCACCAGAGTATCCTTACGATGTCTACGGTGGAGAACGCACTATTAAAGCACAAGATTTTGATAAGAGAGTAGATGTTATACCAGTAGCAGATCCTGATATATTTTCTATGACACAAAGAATTCAAGTTGCACAAGCTGAACTACAATTAGCACAAACAAATCCACAAATGCATAATATTCATGAAGCTTACAGGCGCATGTACGAGGCACTTGGAGTTAAAAATATAAATGGAATTTTAAAGCCACCACCAGAACCACCACGTCCTTTAGATCCAGCAATTGAAAACACAGGTGCACTACAAATGGTTTTACCTAAAGCATTTCCTCAACAAGATCATGATGCGCACATTGCAACACATATGGCATTCATGATGAGTAGAATGGTTCAAATAAATCCACAAGTTTATGCCCTATTACAAGGTCATTTAATGGAACATGTAAGTTTAAAAATTAAACAACAAGTTTTAAGTGACTTTCAACGTGATCCAGCTATGTTACAACTTCAACAAACTGACGAAGATGCCTTTGCAATTGAATTTGACAGTGAAGTGGCGAAGAGACAAGCAAAAATGACACAAGAATTAGCTCAAATGGAGACTCAATTTGATGCTCAGAAAGGACAAGATCCATTAATTGGTCTAAAACAACGTGAATTAGACCTAAAAGCTATGGATATTCAAAGAAAAGCAGTTGAAGAGGCTAAAAAAATGAATTTTGAACGTAATAAGTTCAGTGCCCAGCAGACTTTACAAGAGGACAAACTTAATTTAAATGAAGAACTAGGGAAAAAGAGAATAAATTTAGCAGAAACTAAATTAAAACAAGATTTAAAAAAACCTACGCAGAAAAAGGAGTAAAAATGCCTGATAAATTTAAACCAATAAAACCAATGCCTGAAGATTCTATAAAAGAAAAAAGTGCTGAGGAAAAAATGATGGATGAAACTAAAAAAACACCTTCGATTGCTAAAAGAGTTGGAAAAAAAGAAGGTGGAGAAATGAAGAAAAAAAGTTTCCCAGATTTAACAGGTGATGGTAAGGTTACCATGAAAGATATTTTAAAAGGTAGAGGTGTCATCAAGAAAAAAGGTGGAATGATGAAAAAAGCAGACGGTGGTTTAATCCGAATGCACAAACAAATGGCAATGAGCAACAAAAAATTCACATGATACACGGAGCTAAAAAAGGCCAGAAGCCTAAAAAACAAATAAAACAAAAACCAATAAAAGCTTTAACTGGTTTAGAAATTGCTTTAATTGGTGGAGCAGCTGGATTAGCTGGCTCGATGTTAGGTGGTGGTGGAAAACAACAAGCTTCCCCTGTTTTAAATAATCCTGCTGCATTAGTTGCACCATTAAGTGGATTTGTTGGACAAAAAGAAGAAGAAGAAAAAAAACCAGGAATGAAAATGGGTGGATTATCTGGAGGCAAAAGATACGGAGCTCCTCCTAAAAAAGGTCCGATGTCACGAGGTATGAAGGACGGTGGTATGACTTACAATGATAAAATGGGAATGGAAGGTGGTTCTTCTATGGGTCAAAAAGATATTCAAGTAAAGAAAAAGGTTTTTAAAGGCATATTCTAATGTTACAAATGTTAGGAGCAGTTGCACCCCTTGCAAAGATTTTATTTAATACCATTGAAAAATCTGTTCCTGATAAAGATCTACAAGAAAAATTAAAATCACAATTACAAACTCAATTACTACAATCTAATACAGCAGAATTACAAGCTGCTGCTAAAATAGTTGAAGCTGAAGCAAAAGCTGGTTGGTTTGCAGCTAGTTGGCGTCCATTATTGATGTATGTTTTAATATTTATACTTGTTTGGAATTATGTATTAGGACCGGTGATATTATTCTTTTTTAAGGCTTCTATAACAATACAATTACCAGGAGATGTTTGGACGCTTCTGCAAATTGGTCTTGGAGGATATGTCGTAGGGCGCAGTGCGGAATCAGTTGCACGAACCATGGCTAATAAACCACAGCCAAAAGAACAAGAGAATGGATAATGATAGAAAGATTAAAAGATTTAATTGCAAATAATTTTATTGCAAAAAAAATTCAAGAAAAAAATAATATTCTTCTAAGAAGCCGTAAGGAAGTAGATATAAATGGTAATGGAACTTCTGGATATACAATAAAAGAAGGTGAACATAAAGGCACTGTTGTAGGCCATATTCAAAGAAAAAATTCTCCATTAGAAACTAAAAAAAAAGGTGAACAATACGACGAATTAGGATATTAATTCTTAATGATTCGTGGAGACAGTCAAGATTACAATTTATTAGATAATTGGATAAGAAATATAAAGATAAAATCTGATAACGTTTTAACTTGTGAAATAGGAGTTCGCGAAGGACTTGGTTCTAAAATTATAATGGACGGTATGAAATCAAACCATCCTAAACAATATATTCACATTGGCATAGATCCATATGGAAATTTAAATTATCAACATTATGATAATTCTCCTTCTTACACAGCCGATTATACAAATGAAATGAGATTACAGTTGGAAAAAGATCTATCTAATTATAAAGAATTTAAATTATTTCATATGACAGACAGAGAATTTATGAGACGTTATTCTGAATACAGTCCATTTACATTTGTTCATTTTGACGGTCCTCATATGACAAAAGACGTACTAAATGAAGCTGTTTTTTTTGCTGAACGCAGTGTTATTAATTCAAGATTTGTTTTTGACGATTATCAAAAATTTGATATGGATACAGTATCAAAATGTTTAAAATATTATGATTTTGAAACATTAGACAAAGGTGAAAATAAAATATGCCTAGAAAGAAAAAAATAACAAATAAAGACGTTGATAGACTAATTGCAGCTATTCAACAAGAATTGTATTGGGATGAAAAAGATATTAGAACGTTTGATGCTATCAACAAAGGTAAAATTACATGGGCAGGAAAAATAAGAAAACAAAAATATTAATAAACGATTATATACAACATTGGATAGAATCTACCGAAACTGGTCATATAATTAAAATTGTTGACGGAAAAGACAATACTTGGAATATAGTATGCAATTGGAAGAAATATAGAAGAAAAGGCAGATTTTTTAAGTTTTAACATGGATTACGATACTATAAGATTTATTCAAAAAAGAACAAAAGAGAAGAGATCTCTATTGTGTGATAAAATTATCATAGGTGTTGACAATTTTACAACATATCAATATATAATAGGGCAAATCAGATCACTCGATGATCTGCTACAAGACCTAACGGACTTGTTAAAAAAACAGGAGCTAAATGACGACGACAACGCCTCAGGCGCCCGAGACTAATTCGAAAGAAAACGGTCTCCTAAATGCATATAAGACCAAAGAAGAGATAGAAAAACTCTATCTTGATTCATCATCTCTTGATGAAAAAATAATTGAAAAATTACCTACACCTACAGGTTGGAGAATACTTGTTCTTCCATACTCTGGTCCACAAAAAACTAAAGGTGGGATAATTTATTCTGATGTAACACAATCCACAATTCAACAAACCACTGTTGTAGGTTTGGTTTTGAAAATGGGACCTCTTTGTTATAGAGACAGAGAAAAATTTCCATTAGGTGCGTGGTGCAAAGAAAATCAATGGATTATTTTTGGTAGATATGCAGGAAGCCGTTTTAAAATAGATGGCGGTGAAGTCCGAATTTTAAACGATGATGAAATCATCGCAACAATCAATAATCCAGAGGATATATTGCACACATACTGAGGATAAAAAGGAGCTAAAATGTCAGAAACTGAAATACTAAAACCAAGTCAAAAAACTGTTGAGTTAGATACCGACGGTTATGAAGATAAAGATGTAGTTGTTCAAGAAACAAAAAAAGAAAACGAAAAAGTAAAAATTGTTAATGAAGAAGTTATTCCTGAAGGCACAGTTGTAAATCAACACAAAGACGATAAGGTTGAAATACAAGTTCAAGAGGAAACTGAAAAAACAAATACTGCAGAATCGAAAGATTCTAAATCTCAATCAAAACCAGAAGACCTTTCATCGTATTCTAAGGATGTAAGATTTAGAATTAATGAGCTCACTGGTAAAATGCGTGAAGCACAAAGACGAGAAAGAGCTGCATTGCAATATGCAAAAGGTTTACAAAAACAAGTCGAAGAAGTTAAAGTAAGATTTCCAAAAATAGAAGAAAGTTACTTAAAAGAATTTGAGGCAAGAGTAGAGTCTGATCAAGTTCAAGCAACAAGAGAACTACAATCTGCAATTGAGTCTCAAGATGCTGTAGCTATTTCAAAAGCTAATCAAAGATTAGTTCAGATTTCTATAGAGAAAGAAAGACTTTCAAACACAAAATACATGAGAGAGCAAGAAGCAGAAAAAGCAAAAGTTGCTCCAAAACAACAATTTAATGAAGAACAAATCTACGCAAACATGCCTAAAACTAGTGAAAAAGCTAAGAAGTGGGCTGAAAAAAATGATTGGTTCTTGAATGATGACATCATGACAGATGCCGCACTTAAAATTGACGTTAAGATCAAAGGTGAGGGTATTGAAGTAGATAGTGATGAGTACTATAATGAATTAGATAAACGTTTGAGAGATTATTTCCCTCAAAAGTTTGCTAACTCTCAACTTGAAGTTGAAGAGACTAAACAGGAGCCACGTAAAGTCGTTCAGAACGTTGCAACTGCTAATAGAAATCAAACTGGACGCAGGACTGTGAGACTCACCAAATCACAGTTGGCTATTTCTAAAAAATTAGGGGTGCCACCTGAAGAATACGCGAAATATGTGAAAAACTAAAAAGGAGCTAAAATGAAAAAAGAAGAAAATAAAAGGGTTTCGCGCGAGTCTGAACAAAGATCAAAAGATCTTAGAAAAAAAGTTTGGACTCCACCATCAAGTCTAGATGCGCCTCCGCCACCAACAGGATTTCATCATCGTTGGATTAGAGCAGAGACAATGGGTTTTCAAGATACTGCAAACGTATCTAAAAAACTTAGAGAAGGATATGAATTAGTACGAGCTGAGGAATTAAAATCTCAAATCGGAGAAAATGATTATCCAGTTATCTCTGACGGAAAACACGCAGGCGTAGTTGGGGTTGGTGGCCTATTGTTGGCTAGGATACCGGAAGAAATCGTGGAATCGCGCAAAAATTACTTTAAAAGTAAAACAAAACAACAAATGGACGCGGTTGACCGAGATGTTTTGAAGGAACAACGACCTGAGATGCCTATCAATATTGATAGACAATCTCGTGTGACATTCGGTGGAGGATCTAAAAAATAATTTTTTAGAAAAAGACCATCGGGTTATTAAATAAACTTAAAATAGGAATAAAAAACTATGGCAAACTCACAAAAACCAATGGGCTTAAACCCTGTAAGGTTAATTGGTGGAACGCCGTTTAATAACTCTCAAAACAGATATAGAATCTTGAAAAATTATAATACGGCGATTTTTCAAGGGGATCTAGTAGCTACAAGCACTAATGGTACAATCATTAGAGCTGCTGCTGGAACAAACCCTGTTGTTGGAGTATTCAATGGAGTGTTTTACACTGACCCTACAACACAAAAGCCTACGTTCAAAAACTATTACCCTGGTTCAATAAGTGCTAATAACATTATTGCCAATGTAATAGACGACCCAAATGTAGTTTACTCAATCGCAGCTGACGAATCTTTCGCCAATGCAGATTTATTTGCAAACTACAGTATTGTGGCAACAGCGGGCAGCACAGCCTCAGGAGTATCAAAAGAAGTATTAGATGTTTCAACAGGAGACAGCTCATCTACTTTTGTACTTAAAGCAGTTGATATATCTCAGGATCCAGATAATTCTGACCAGACTGTATCAAATGTTGGCGTGCTAGTATTAATTAACGCGCATGAGTACCGATCAGGTACTGTGGGCAAGTCTAACTAAGGAGTTATAAACTATGGCTATTTCACGCGCACAGCTAGTTAAAGAACTAGAGCCAGGTTTGAACGCTTTGTTCGGCTTGGAATATGCACGATACGAAAATCAACATACTGAAATTTTTGCAACTGAAACTTCAGACAGAGCTTTCGAAGAGGAAGTAATGTTATCAGGTTTTGGTTCAGCTCCAGTTAAAAACGAAGGTGCTGCAGTAGAATTCGATGATGCGGTAGAAGCTTTTACAGCTAGATACACACACGAAACTATTGCTCTTGCTTTCGCAATAACTGAAGAAGCAATCGAAGATAATTTGTATGATAGATTAGCGGCTCGTTACACAAGAGCGTTAGCAAGATCTATGGCTAACACAAAACAAGTTAAAGCTGCTTCTGTATTGAACAATGCGTTTAGCGCAGGTTCATTTGCAGGTGGTGACGGTGTTGCATTATGTGCAACAGATCACCCACTAGTAAGTGGCGGAACTTTCAGTAATGAATTGGCAACACCAGCCGATTTATCTGAAACTTCACTTGAACAATCTTTGATCGACATTCAAGCATTTGTTGACGAAAGAGGATTAAAAATTGCTCTACAAGGCAGAAAATTAATAATTCCAAAAGAATTACAATTTACTGCAGAGAGAATTTTAAAATCACCTCTAAGAGTCGGAACTGCTGATAACGATATCAATGCACTTAAGAATATGGGTATGATTCCTGAAGGTTACAGAATCAACAATTTCTTAACTGACAGTGATGCGTTTTTCATCATGACAGATGCTCCTAATGGACTTAAACACTTTGTAAGAGCTCCATTAAGAACAGCGATTGAAGGTGACTTCGATACTGGTAATACAAGATTTAAAGCTAGAGAGAGATATTCATTTGGATTCTCTGATCCTAGAGGAATCTTTGGATCACCAGGAGCTTAATCTAAATTAAGTCTTTCTATAAAGGGGCTGGTGTTTACACTAGCCCCTTTTTATTTTATAATCATTTCACTATACATTAACTTCTGATCTAGACGCGTATAGTCGACGGCCTAGAGACTAGATTGGAAAAACTAGGAGAATAATACTATGGCAAACACAACTTTTTCCGGTCCAATTAAAGCTGGAAATATTTTTAATACAACTGGTTCTACAGTAGGCACAAACGTTGCTAACGTAGGTTTTGTTGTAATGTCTCAAACAGACACAATTACATTTGCTAATACAACTGATAAATCTTTATCAATTGTAATTCCAGCAAATTCACAATTAGTAGATATTAAAATTTTAGTAACTACTGCTTTTAATGCAGGTACTACGAATACTATGGATATTGGTATTGTAGGTGATTCTGATTTATATGTTGATAATGCAGCAGTAGGAACTGCTGGTGATGCAGCATTAGGAAATACAGCTTTAGTAACAAACTGGAGCGATATCGGAACAACTGATGTTAGACTAGCTGCTAAATATATTCAAACAGGAACAGCTTCTTCTGCAGGTGCTGCAAGAATAGTTGTATCTTACGTTCAAAATAATAATTTGGCGTAGTAATAAATTAATTTAAGGAGCTCTTCGGAGCTCCTTATTAAAAGGAGAAATTATGAAGTCAGATGTAAAACCAGTTGTTACAAGTTCTACAAACGCAGTTCTTTTTACAGGACCTACAAGATTAAGAGGATACGCTGTTCAATCAACTGGCGCTGCAGGATCAGTTACAATTAATGGTTTAGTAAACTCTACTACAGTTGCTTCAACAACAAATACTCAAGTTTATATTCCAGTTAGAGTTGGTGCTAATCAAACTGAAACATTAAGTATTCCTGAAGACGGAGTATTATATGCTAGAAGAAATGGTGTTGGAATTGTAGACGGTATTGGAATCACAGGTAACACTGCTGGTTTGAATGTTATTTTATTTATAGACAAATAAAATGTCAGGATACGGTATTCAAACTAAGGGTACTGGTAAGATCGTGCGCGGGTACGCGCGCGGGGGAGATGTTCAACCTCCAAAAACAAAAGAATATTATAGAGCTACTAAAGCTGGAGCTGGAATGACCAGAGCTGGAGTTGAAAGATACAGGCGAGAAAATCCTGGATCTAAACTAAGTACAGCTGTAACTGGAAAAGTTAAACCCGGAAGTAAAGCAGCTAAAAGAAGAAAATCTTTTTGTGCTAGATCAGCTGGGCAAATGAAAATGTTTCCAAACGCAGCTAAAGATCCTAATTCACGTATACGACAAGCTCGTAGACGGTGGAAATGCTAATAACAAAAAAGGTAGGGTATGGAGAGCAAGTTATTAGTACACAAACATTTAATTATTAGAGCAGAAGCTTTAAATCCTCCTACTGATACAACTTACTTAACAAATTGGTTTAAAGAATTTATTGAATCTATTAATATGAAAGTATTAATGGGTCCTTATGTTGTATATCATGATGTTAAAGGCAATAGAGGAATCACTGGTGCTGCGATCATAGAAACTTCTCATATTGTGATGCACGTATGGGATGAAGTAAGTCCAGCTTTGATGCAATTTGATGTTTATTCTTGCGGTGAATTTAACCCTGAACAAATTTGTAAAAAAATCACTAGCGATTTTGTTGTAGAAAAGATAGATTATAAATTTTTAGATAGAGAGAATGGCTTGAAAGAAATTAAATAATGTCCTATTTAAACGCAAACATTCCTCCTATATACTGTAAAATAAAAAGGGAGTATTTATATGACTTACGAAAACATTATGGCGAAACTGAAGATTGTGTGGTCATTGGTATTACAAGTATTCCAGGGCGTGCAATCTTATTTCATGCTTTACTTACGAATGGTGCAATATTTTGGAGGCTTCCTATCTCTGCTTTTCTTCAAAGAACAATCAGCAGTGGTTTGCATAAATCAGAAATGGAACATTCAGATCTCGAAGATCTTGAGTTATGGAATTCATTTAGTTATTATCCTGCTGTTACTACTTTTGATTTTTTAATAGGGCAACGTTGTAAATATTTAGGAAAGGATAAAAAATTTATTCATGGAGAATATTTATTCACAATTGATTGGGCTCATCCAGAACCTAATATCCTCGATACTGAACATTCTGAAATTCCCGATCAACATAAGTGTGCTCATATTTTGGCTCTTGATAACGGCAATTTTGCAGCTCAGCCTAATAATCGTATTCTGTGGAGTATTCCTAGCTTTACAACTTCAACACATTGGCCAGATTATAAAGTACAAACTAATGAATGGAATGTAGAAAATAGATTATGGAAAACAGATGATACAGATAAATTTTTTTATGATATAATGGATGATGCGGGAGAACCAGTATGAGTAGTGAATTTAAAGTTAGCGATCAAACAAGTGTAGCCTTACCTATTAAAAATATAGTGGCTATTATTTCTGCTATCGTTGTAGCGGTATGGACCTATTTTGGAATCGTTGAAAGACTTAATAGACTTGAGACTAATGAAAAATTAATGGCTCAAGACTTATTAAAAAAAGCAGAACAAACTCCTAAAAATCAAGAGATGTATATGTTAATTGAGTATCAAGCTAAAGCACTAGAAAAACATTCTAAACAATTAGAAGAGAATGTTCATACAAAAGTATTAATATCTCAATTAGAAAAAAAAGTAGAAAAATTAGAAAAAGAACTAGATAATTTAAGAGGTAAGTAATGGGTGAAATAATATTTGCTTTACTTATGTTTCTTAATGGTAAACTAGAGAACTACTCTCCAAAATTAAATCTTGCAGATTGTTTAGAACAAAAACGAAAAATAGAACGTAATGGTTCTAGTGATACTATAAGAATAGAATGTAAACAAGTTGAAGCAGTTGTTGAAACTGATAAACATGGTATCAAAAGAATTAAAGAAATCAAATAAAGTTAATTGTATTAACAACCTCGCAGTTGGATGCTGCCTTTCAAATCAATGTAAATGTTATGACAACAAAGATTATATTAATAAAATATTTGATAGTAGCTCTAGCAGCATTTGTATTAGGTACATTTTTTCCCAACCCCGCCGCCAAACGGAAGGTCCAGGTTGAGACAGTTAACTGGGCCGTGAAACTCGGATTTGGAATCCCGAGGTTTGAGTACTCAAACAATAAAGAATTCATAACTTCCCTCACCCATTGCATCAATTACCTTAATTTTAACATCCCAAGACGACAAAGAGTAAACACCGAACTTATTATTGCACAAGCCGTTGTTGAATCTAACTATGGAACATCACGCTTCGCGCGCGAGGGACATAACCTTTTTGGTATAAGAATATGGTCGAAAGATGGTATGTTGCCTAATAAACAACCAGATACTATTGAATGGCGTGTAAGAGTCTTTAAAAACAAGTGTGAATCTGTTAAATATTATATTGAAATTCTAAATACAAAAAAAGCATACGCTGAATTTAGAAGAGTTAGAGAAATTACAGTAAATAGAGATCCTATTCTAATGGCTAAAACTTTAGATAATTTTTCTACAAACAAAGAATATGAAAAACATGTTATTGAAGTTATACACAAATTAAGAAATGAAACTAAGCGATAATTTTACATTAGATGAATTAACAAAATCACAAGAAGCAATTCGTTTAGGAATTGCAAACGAACCAGAAGACGAACATATTACTAATTTAATTTTACTTTGCACACATATACTACAACCAATTCGTAATCATTTTAAAATGCCAGTATCAATTTCATCTGGCTACAGATCGGCAGCTTTATGCGAAGCT
>SXGQ01463801.1_pt1 | contig 48868 bp, 76 predicted proteins | sample 3178371 | NCBI WGS metagenome assembly SXGQ01 (sample SAMN11356859, study PRJNA531348) | freshwater metagenome | isolation source: freshwater sample F1-20 | place: China: Fuxian Lake, Yuxi | collected 2017-12-25 | reverse complement strand
TCAAATCTCCCACACCATACAGCAACCACTTTATCACGTTCAACATGACTTTCAACAGAACCATCGCTTTTCTTTTTGGTAATTTCTACAGGAGTTTTGTAGACAATAATTGAACATAGTGAATCTGATGTAGTTGTTTTACCTTCAGATACCGGGTCAACAGAAGCATAATACATTCCAAAGGTAGGGTCTTCAACAGGTCGCTCATATACTACAATTGTACCTTCCTTGTCAGTAGTCTTTGGTGAAAGCGGAAATTCACTAATTGGTAGTTTTCGCGATTCGCGAACTGCAATCTTACCATTTTCATCCCTATACAAATCAATATATTCGGTGTAGTATTCGCGTTCTTCAATTCTTCTCAACTGAGCATTTACAAGATGTAAAGGGAATAGAGATACTTTTCTATTAGCAAATGCTTCTTCAATATTAATAGGTTTCTGAGAAATACGTAATTGATAGTCTTGTGCTTTAAGTTTTTTCTTCCAGTCTTTGCGCTCCTCAATAATCATCTCTAGCGCTTGTTCAACTAGTGAATTACCGTATTCGTCAATACATGGAAGCATAGACCACTGTTCAGGAATAAACAAACCACACTCTGCATATTCCCAGTTTTCATTCAACAGATTAGTACCTACCGCAAGAATGTCTTTAGAATCAGGTTGTAATATCATTTCCTTCAGTGGTTCACATTGATCCAAATCACCCACTGATCCCGCAGCTACAAACATACCTGTATAGATCATACCGGATTTTAATGCCGGCAACAAGTATTCTATTGTTTTATCCATGTTAGGAGCAATACCAGCTTCCTCATGAAAAAATAAATTACATGGACCACCTACACCATTTGTCGGGTCTTTATCCAAAGACAATCCTATGATAACTGAGTTTAGACCTACGTCTTTCTTTCTTCCACCAGCATTAACTTCAATTTTTTGCTGCCAGTTAAGAATCTTATCAGGGTTACAAGGTCTGTACCAAGCAGTGTGCTGATTTAAGAAGTTTCTGTACTCTTCCATAAATCGCCATGTACCCTTTTCATTAATGTAATCTTTTAAAGAACCTGCCATTTTATTGATAGAACCCTCTTCAAACCAGAAGTTGTTTATCATTTTAGCAGCATGGAAATAAGAGGATGCAATCTGACGTTTCTTTAAAATAGCAACATGCTTATAACTGTATTTCGCAATATCCTCGTAGAGTGCCATATGATACTGCGCATCTCTGATATCTGGAAAGGTAAATTTTCCCTGTTCTTTATTGTAAATAGGTAGAAAGTTTAACCACATGTAGTAATCCCTGGTTAAATACCATGTCTTACCTAAAGGACTTTTAAATATTACACCTTTCCTACATTTTTCTTTTTCATTATTCCAATAATCAATAAAGTCTTTACTGCGAAACGGTGCAGCACAGTATACTTTTTGATGATTAAATTTCTTTGCTTGCTCGTTAAAAAGTTTAGTAGTTTCATCAAAAGCATACAAACCCGGTTCCTTAAAAATAGATTTAAGGAAATCTACAAACTGTTCACGAGTATTGTAACTTGTAATACTCCACTCACCAACAGATGCATCGTATGTAGGTATGTCGATAAATGTTTCCAAGTATTACTCTTTTACAGCCAAGTCTACAACCTCTTGTATAAATGAGGGATCACCGTTTGAAGTATTAACCACGTAAATCAAAGTTTTTATATCTTTTGATTTAACTACTGGATATTTAGTTTCTCCACCACTCCAGTAAGCAGTATAATCTTCTCTATGCACTATAGACCAAAGCTGTGTATAAGGGTTAAAATGGAATAACCAATTATAAAATCCTTCTTCTAACATAATTTCTTTATCATTAATATTTTTATAAAAGCTATAAAACCAAATACCGATACTATAGAAAAACATTGAGAATGATTCGTTATTCCATTTATCTAATGACTTAAACGATATTTCACAAAAGAACCATCCTAGTCTATCGGTAATGCTGTTTCTAATTTTATATAAAAAGGTCATCATGTGGGTGTCTTTTATGTTTTTTAACCGACTTGCGCAACAAGATATATAGTCCAAAAAACAATCCCGATACGCAGTAAAAAATTATATCCGTAATCCAATAAGAACCTGTCCAGTCCATTACTAGTTTGAATAAAGCATCGAATCCAAACGGATTGAAAAACATTGCGATCATAAGTACTACTGTCGCCAACTTCTGTTTGTCTACTGTCACCTTCATTACTCATATTTATTTCGTTTCGTTAAACTATTGGTCATATGCAAGTTGTTGACCACCTCTTGCTGTACCTTTCTGTTCTTCCATAAGATCTTTATACGCTCCTTTAAAAGACATTCTAATCTGTTCAAATTTAGCTGCAGCGTTAACCAAAGAGTTAATGTTACCATCTCTACCATGTTCGATAGGTGTGTTTTCCATATACCTTGCTAGTCTGTCAAGCATTTGCTTAATACCCATATAAGCACGATAAGTAGGTGTTTCATACAATTTCTCACAGAACTTTATTGCATCTCTAATAGCCGTATCTTCTGTTGAAAATTCAGCATTTACTTCTCTCAGAATAAGTTCTTCTTTGTCATTTTCAACGATGTCAAAGAAGGGGTTAAGCTCTGGATTAGGACATGTCATGTAAAAAACATACGCATAAATTGACAGATAATCTTCAGGATAATCGTCATATATTTTTTTAAGTGTTTCTAACACAAAGCAATGCTCCGTAGGAACCACAGTACCATTTTGAATATCAAACAGCTTGACCATATTTTTTTGCTAAAAGTTTTTCCTTGTTGTCTTGATAGTGTTTTAAAAGACTGACAACTTCATCTTTCAAATAAGGTAATCTGTATATAACTACCTCTTTAACTTTTGGGAATCCTCTCTCATCATAAATCACAAGGGGAAAACCATTTTCATCTTTTTCGTCTCTTTCTTCAAACATGATATGGTGAATTGTAAGTTCACCGGGTTGAAGTTTAGGATTGTGTTTTAACACGATATACATGTATAAAGAAAGTTGAAGATTGTAATGATTTAGATTACAATCATCTAAATGAGAAACCGGATATTCCATTTTTTGAGAAATACCTTCCCAGTTTCTGTAGCTTTCTTTTTTGATTTCTTTGTTTGTCTTGTAATCTGTTATATAAACTTTACCATTAGCGACTTCAACTAAATCACTTTGTCCACACACACCGGCTGACTTAAGATACACCATGTGTTCAGGGTAAATACCCTCTGTAAGTTTTTGCTCTGGAGCAACCTTGTAACCTTCAGCATCTACAATAGGAGCTACAATTGGTAATTCGGTATTATACCTAACAATCGTATTGCAACCTAAGAGATCATCTTCTCTTTGTTTATGGTACCAATTACCAAGAGATGTTGCACGATCTGCTTCTTTTTTCCAAATAGCGCGTATTTCTTCTGGTTTCATCCCGTACCATTTGCTCTTTGCATTACGAGATGATTTTTCAGAAATAGATTTAGGATCAAATGGTTGCTTATAAAAACTTAAAAGCGAGGTAGCACTTACCCACTTTATGGAATCAGACTTATCTATTGAGTGATAAGAATGATCCGATTCGTTAAAAAATATTTCCATAGGTTTTGGTTTTTAAAGTCCTAATTTCTGTTCAAGCTTTTGAGCTTCTTCTTCCGTAAGCTCTTCTTTCCATTTCCCTACTGGACAACTGCTTGATAAACTTCTTGTTTTCCAAAGCAGCTTACATCCACATTCTCCGCAACAAGGTTGTGTACCTGGTACAAGACATTTGTCACCTTTTCGATCAATATGCTCACAACTGTCGCATATGTACATTCTTTCATTGGCAATGTTCTCAACATCGTCTTTAGTAAATATTGAGTTTTTAATACCCTCAAATATTTGTCCTTTGTTCTTCCAGATTCTTATTACGCTGTTCATCTTGTTTTCTTTGGTTTTTTATTTCAGCTTTCTCTTGATCAAGTACTGCAACTTTTTCTTTTAGATCTAAAAGTTTGTCAAGTTGATCATATTTCTCTTTAAGAATACTATACTGTTGTAATGTCTTAGGAGCACCAATAGCTTCAATTAATCTTTGTAGTCGAGCTATTTTATTCTCTAAAGACCAGGGTTTAACTACAAATGTTCCAAGATTAGGAACTTGAATATGCGTGTGCTTAACCTGTGACATTTGATTGTGAACATATTTCCAATACTGTACAACCACTGAGTCAACTAATTCTTGACTTAGGTTAAGCTTTTCCGCCGTCTTCTTTACTATCGGGTTTCTCTTGGTTGGTTTCAACTGCTAGAAAATTATAGTTAAGTAAAATGTTTCCCTTCTTAGCAACACTCAATCCATCAACAAGTCGGATAATTTTTTTACCCTTACGAGACTTAATTACATATCCTCTCTTTTCAAGACTTACCATACGATTGCGTACGTTCTGTGAACGAACTTCTGGTTTTTCAGTATGCTTATATACTATACCCGAAGCACGATCACAGAATAATCGTAATTCAATTGGTCCCCATAAACCCAGTAATGTCAGAAGCTCCAAATCACTAGGAACAATGTTCTCTTTTTTAAAGAACATTACTTCTGTAATGATTTGGTACTTTACCAGATCGTAGTGATCCAGTCTTACCTTTTTTGTTATTTTGTTTACTTCCATTTTGGTTTTGTTTCTTAATGAATGTCAGTGAGCGAGTTTCACGCTCATTACCTAATATCCAGGACATACTTGCGAATATGCCTGTAACCCTTTCCACCAAGTAGGGATAGGCGTGTTCTTTTTACGCTTACACCAACACGACATTGACTTGTGGAGGTGGTGGGATTCGAACCCACGTCCAATAAAGAAGCAGTTCAATGCAGCTTATCACATGCTTAGTACTGATCATTTCGTTGACGTCAACAAAATGGTCTGCACCGTAAAGGCATACCAAGACGGTCGCACTCCACCACTTAGTTTTACGAACTAAGAAACGTGTTTGTGACTTTCTGTTCCAAGGTTGTCACCACCCGATGACTAGGCAGCGAGTTCTAACTCAGCACCCACGAAAGACATAGCGTCTTCCCAAGTCATAGACGAAAGTTCAGTTTCGCCGTTTAGATTCTGGTACGTGATTATAGAGAGCAGGACCATCTCTCTGCATGTGCATTGACCCTCGCAGTACTGTCGAAAGCCTTTCACCCCCATATTATTACTGATTTCATTAGGTGGGAATCCTGACTACCCACAAGTCCAACGTATACCCCTTTTCACCCATAGTCCAACAGAGTAGCTAATTCTGTTGTGTTGACTAGCTGGATTGCCTACCAGCACCTGCTGCAGAGATCAGTATAGTATACTTCGCAGGACTACAGAGCTTATCGGTTACGCTCACCTTTAAGATGCATGGTTTTATCTCATATACATGACAACGTGCTTCCTAGTGCTTTTCAGCACAGTGACACTACCTTAACCCCTCTCAAGAGTTTTTTCAGTCACAAATGAAAATCAGATTTTTTCAAAGAACGCTTTATCTTGTTGCGGGGGTGAGATTCGAACTCACGTAGTTTGGCTTATGAGACCAAGCTGGAACCTGCTCCAGTCTACCCCGCCTTTAGTTACCAGACAATTGCGATGTCTCTTTCAGCAATCATCAGACGTGTTTCTCCATCTACCTCAATAATCTCAGTGTTTTGAAGAATAATTGCAGGGATGTACACCTTATCACCAGTTTTAACCAGAGAAACTTCTTCACCCACAGCATATACTTCAAGAGCTGTCCACTGTTTCATCATTGTCCTTTCAAGTTCTGCTTCACCTTCAGGAGTTAAGATTACCTTAGATTCAGGTTTTACAGGCTTGTTTAATAGAATTCTTGTTCCGACTAATTTCATAATTTATTGGTTTATAATTGTTTAGAGCCACCAGTAGGAATCGAACCCACAACCTACTGAGTACAAATCAGTTGCTCTACCAGATTGAGCTATGGTGGCAAGACCTAATCAGTTTTCTTTTTTTGTTGGTTTTTCTTAGAAAACTTTTCAAAACCACGGTTTTCGTAGTTCCTGTCCTCGATGTCCTCAATCCAACGGTTTCTCTTAGGTCCTCCTCGTTGCTTTTTCATTTTAAAGAACTTAGTTAATGGATAAACCCCCCGTGTTTAGACGGAGGGCTTATACCATAGGTTTTCACAGGTATTGGATTTCACTTATTCACCCTTTCTTAACTATTGCGTTTGAGAGTTCTTCCACCTCCAGACGCCGGTTCTTCATTAGGAGTAATATTTTCATCCTGCTCACCATCTTCCTGTGAAGCCTGCATAGCACTCATAGTCATAACTGCATTCAATCGCTGTGCATCTGCAATTGCTGTTTTACTGTTGAGATCTGCAAGCTGATAACGAAGACTTGCTAACTCAATCTGTGACTTGTACCATGCGATAATGTCTTCTCGCGAAGGTTGTTCCTGCTTAGGAGCTTCCTGTGCAAGGTTTTCTGTTGTATCCATATTCTTATTGGTTTAAGGTCTACAATACAAATATACTTAGAAAGTTTAAATTCTACAAATTTATTAGTATTTTTGTAGAGGTGAGGTTAAACTTTTAAAGTGTAATATGCCGGAAAGGTATACTTCGAGCTTGAAACTTAAGAAGATACGTGATATCTTACTTAAGAAGACGTTCAAATACCTGGACGAGTCTAAGACTATTAAAGTCTACAAGAACAGGGAGTATAAGTTATACAGAACTGGAACAGTTGACATTATTACAGATGCAAAAGACAACCGACTGGGTATCATAACACAAGACCTATGAAAGTAGATAGAGAATTAGAATGGGAAGCCATTTTAAAAGTATGTAGCCAGCTAGAGGAACTAGCTCAATACCATGAATTAACCCCTCGCAATACTGTTGTTGCAATGGTATCACCTGATTATAGCGCTACCGTAGCTATGCATGTAGCGCATCACCTGAGCAGAGATGGTGAAATGCTAGACATTATACCCATTGATATTCCTTATCCTGATGAAGATCCTGCTCAATTCCAAGATGATTTTATACATTTTGTTTCTCACAAGTTTGACAGTTACGAGCATGTAATTATTGTCGAAGCAGGTGTTATTTCCGGTAAAACATTTGAATTTATTTATGCAGATCTCCAAGACAAGGGACTTAACGTAATCTCGGTTGCGTTATTTGAAAATGTACACAGTGTTTTCTGGTCAGACGTTGTAGGATTTTATTATGACTGGAAAAAAGAACCGCTGGAGTTTTATTGGGAAAGAGAAAATAAACATTGGAATTTTTAATATGGCAAAGAAAAAAGCAATATTCAAGTTTAACAGTGGTCAAGGAGCACTGTTGTGTAGTAAGTGTAGTAAAATCATTAAAATAGGAAGACATATGAGTCAAGAAGAACTTGCTGCTATGAAAGGTGAGCAGCACTTAGACCCACAATACTGCGAAGATTGTGGTGGTAAAAAACCTGAACCTAAAATATTTTATCTAACTCGTGAAGAAGACGGTAAAAAAATTGCTGGCTTGAGTTATAAGTTTGTAGAATGGAACGAAAACGGTACAGGTAAGGATTTGCATGATGAACCTCAAGTAGGTTTTAGTTTTATTATGGACCCTAATCCTATTGACTTTACCTGGTTAACTACTCAAATCACAGAGATTCTCACAAATGACGAGAAACTCTTAAACTTCAAAACAAAAAACTCCACTTATACGCTGGAGAAATAAAACCAACCTTATGACAGACGAACAGATTCTTAAATATGGTGAAATCCAATATTTAAAAGGTCGTATTGATGAGCTTGAAAAAGCAGCTACTGTTGTATTGAGTACACAATCTGTACGCAGAGTTGACGCTCGTTTAGATAAATACTACACCAAGCTTAGAGAAGCTGATGAAATATCTTACTTCTTACACTTTGTTGAGTCAAAGAATGTAAGAATGGGTAAAGAAAAAAGTAAACGTCACATACAAGAACTGCTAAAAGAAGTATTAGAGCATGTGACTGATATTGACATGCGTATTAAGATTGCAGATCATCTAACAAGAGTAAGCGAATGAGAGAAGCTAACCGTACCCGTAAGAATGAGATTCGATATAAAGTAGATCTCAACGAAGAACAGAAAGAAGTAAAAAGATTGATTCGCGAGAATCAGGTTGTAGTAATAACAGGTAGAGCCGGTTGCGGTAAATCACTTGTGTCTGCACAAACAGCTTTAGACTTTTTATTTAAAAAAGAGGCAGAAAAGATTTTAGTTACACGTGCCACTATTGAAGTAGGAAACTCTCTAGGATTTCTTCCAGGTTCTCTGGATGAGAAGTTTAATCCTTATCTAGAAGCGTTTCAAGAAAACCTATTAAAATGTTACGACCGTGTGCGTATCGAGGAGTTAATTAAAGAAAAGCTTATTGAAGCAATGCCTGTACAGTTTATCCGTGGTAAGACCATTGATGATGTACTAGTAGTAGAAGAAGCTCAGAACTTAAATAAACAGCAGATGCTTGCCATTCTCACACGTCTAGGTAAGACTGGTAAGATTATTATCAACGGTGATAATGAGCAAAAAGATATCAAAGATGAGTACAACGGGTTAAGCTACGTAATTGAGCTTAGCAAGAAGATTGAAGAAATCAAGTGGATGAAATTAAAAGTTAACCACCGATCAGACTTGGTCGGAAAAATCCTAGACTATGAGTACAAATGATGAAATTGAAAAAAAACGTGAGCTTCGACACAAGCTTGCTAAGCAGATTGTAGACATCTATCCTAAGATGTTTACGTTTTGCGTAAGATTGAACTGCGAACCTGATCCTTATGAGACCTATGGTACAGGTATGGGTGTTGGTCTTGGATGGTACCCTATTATCAAAAAGTTAGTAGAGACCATCCATGAGAATGATACTCGTATGAATCTGGAAAAGAATGCAGACCATGTTACCAAAGTAACTCAGATTAAAGAAAAGTTTGGTGGTCTTAGATTTTATGTAACGTCTACCTCGGAAGAGAACTGGAAAGCCATCGACAAAGCGGAGGAAGAATCTTTTTACACTTGTGAAGAGTGTGGTTCTAGAGAAGATGTGGGCAGATGGGATGACGGGTGGACTCTTACTAAATGCAAAAAGTGCGCATTAGAAGAATTTGAAAAAGCTAGTTGGAAAGATGGTGTAACCTTTTCTGAAATATTCCAAACCTGGAATGAGATTGAACAAAACAAATACGATGACTAGTTGATAGCAAAGGACACCGTCCATTTTAACCAGCTAAGCTCGAGGTTGTAGTGGTAGTATTTACCAGCAACTTCGGGCTTTTTTGTTTTTGCACTGATCACTACGTCGTAGTCTTCCTCATACCATACAGTAAGAGCAGGAAGAATAAAGAATGTATTGTAGCAAGTCAGAATTGCAAAGCGTCTAAAAATCTTTTTCATGGTTACTTGGATTTGGGTAGAAACTCCTGTATAACTGAAGCAAATAGAGATATGTTGATTTCAAATTGCTTGTGGTCCATAACAAAGTGGTAGTTGCCTAGCACCGAGGTGTCTGAGAACCTCGTCGCGGTAATCACCGCAATAGCCTCCATTACCTCGTGACAGATAATACTAAACGTGTACGCAGGGTCACTTTTAAGAAACATCGTACCAATAACAATCTCATTACGGGAGAAGTCAAATGACCCGCCCGCCTCATCCTTCCTCTGTACTACAGTGAACGTATGAGAAAGGATCTTAATCTGCTTAGGAAATACAATCTTCATAGGATACATATTTGTCCAGTTTTTTAGTAAATAAACTGGACAGGGTTTTTTGTGCACGCACCAGGACTCGAACCTGGAACCCTCAGCTTAGTAGGCTGATGCTCTATCCGGTTGAGCTATGCGTGCATGTCACAAATATATACAAAATCCTCTTTAGTTCTACATGTTTCACGTGAAACGTCTACAAAATGTAGAATTTACTACCCCCGTAGTTCCAACAAGAAAAAGTCACCCCCCTTATATACCCTTTGTATAAGACTCCCCCCTTATACGGTACTCAGATGCATACAAGGGAGAAAGAGGGAGGAGGGGTTATAACAACCACCCCAGGGTTCGGAAGAAACTGTACCCACCCCCGGTGTAATCCAGCATGAAATAGCACTGAGTATGTATCACTGGTACATCATCTCGGGAGTCAGTATCCTTGCTAAGTCCCTGCGAGAAGCGTATCGCTACTACAGAGACAACTGCAAGGAGAAAGGTGAGTAGGGATTACTCACGCCCGGCAGCAACACACAGGTGGTAGTAGTATGTAGTAAGTATATACTATTACCACCTTTTACATGCTAATACTCACCACCTTAAGTAATCAACTAAAACCCCTAAATATCACCGTCATGAAAAATCTCAGACACTACGTACTACCAGTACAGATCGTAGCACTCTTCGTGTTACCCGCAATGATGTTAACTACTATCATCAGTGCTATCGCAACGATGTTCGTCATCCTATCAGACCTTACGTTCATGGACGTCACCACCAGCGGTATTACCGCCATCTTCGGTGTGTTCGCATACGTAGGATTCATGATAGCAGTAGGACAATGGATGTGGGACGAGCAATAACTCACCACCTCATCCTTCAAGACAATACCCCGTTTCAGTGCTTAAAGAGCGTGCACTGATTCGGGGTTTATAATTAATACGCTCTAAAAAATCCCTAAAACCTTGTCGGTGTATAGGTAACCGCATCAAACGTCATGAGTAAATTAACTCTTTCACCCGAAGTCTCTGACTTCAAAGAAGGTCTGTTCATCCTTACAGACGAAGCCGGTAACTCTGTCCGTCGTTACGAAGATGACCCTGAGCAGGGTTACATCGTACTGAAAGATGTGCAGTTCCGAGAAATCACCCTGTTAACTTCCACTCGTCTCCAACTGAAGACACGTCAGGCGCTTTATGCAGGTCCTGTAGAAGTGCTTGAGAAGAAGATTGCTATGTGGGAAAAAGCAGGTAAGATTCCAGGTCGTATTCAGTCTCTCGATATCCTGGAAGGTGACCCAATCCTTGACAACCTCAAGAACTTGGAGCGCTATGTAAAGCGTGCTGGAGAAGACGGACCAGTACTTACTAAGGAAGGTAAAAAGATTTACCACTTCCGTAAGTATACCGCTAATCCTGACGCTATCGATATGCTCATCGAGCACGATAACAAAGCGGAAGTAGTCACACACCGTGCTGCAGCGCGTATTGCATCTGCAGACCTCGACGCTTAAGTCAACTCTCCTCTGATAAGCAGGGTCATCCTTCGGGGTGACCTTGCACATCAGAAGGAACAAAAACAATACTCACCAACGCAGTAAGTACACTACTGCAGTTTTTTGATCATCAACTTGACATGTCTGATAGTCTGCAAAATCCGGTAGTTTTTGGTGGGACTCGCAGCCCTAACCTGCAGTATCAACGCACTGTCAATGAAACAAAAACAGTACCCACCACCGCAATTAATCACTAACAAAACAATTTAAAAGTTCAATTATGAGCAAGAACATCAATCCCAATTTGAAGGTTGTCACAGAGTTGACAGCTTATGAGTCTGATCCCAACCAAGGTTGGGTACGCATGGAAGAGACTTCTTATGTAGATAAGGAGATTTCCCCATTGCGCACTATCGCTGTTGCAGAGAAGCGCAGCTGTCTTTATTCCGGTTCCATGGAAGCATTGCAAGCAAAACTTGCAGAGTGGAAGCGTCAAGGTGGTATCACCGGTCGTATCCGTGTAGTAGAGATGGTAGAATCTGAAGCAAAGAAATTTGTCAAAGACATTACCACTCGTGAACCTAAAAAAGCCGGTGACACTGGTGTTATCTGCTGCTTGGGTGGCGAACCTATCTACCGCTTTAGCGCATATGACGCTACTGGTGAGAAGGCAGACACCATGGTTATGCACGATAACGGTGACGCTATCCGTGCTATCAATGCTCAACGTCGTCTTGAGACAGCTGATCTAGATGCATAAGACGTTATGCGTCTACTATATAGAGATGCAGTAGTGGGGTAATACCTGCTACTGTACTCTCTATTTAGTTTTTGTTTGGGTTAGACTACAATTCCAACGGTAATTGAATAATTTCTAGCGTGTTCAAGAGAGCACGAATGAGTGAGAGAACCACACCTCACCATATCATTACCGCTACAAACCTCTGACAAACCATATTAAGGTTACTCAGAACACGGATTAGATAGCTAACTCATTCTTAACGTCCATACAGAAAGGATACAGTTCCTACTGTATGTTTCTATATACTATACATTGACAATAGAGCTTTCTACTATAGGGTTTTTGTTAGGGATTCTCCCTTAGTAGAGTAGTCAACCCCGGGGATTACCGTATGTGACGGGTGTAACAACATCGCGTCTTGTAATCTTTGAGACCTTGTGTCTCATAACGCAGGCTAAAGTTCAGGTGTCTCATAGTAACGATAAACAAAAGACAGTTGGTAGTATCGAGCGTCTTTGTCACATTTATCCAACAGATTTGTGACAATCACCAGTGATCGAACCATAGGTTCTAACGTCTATCGTCTATGCTGCAGGTTCGATTCCTGCTCTGCGTTCAAACCAATCAAAATATCTATATGAAAAATCAAGGTAAATCAGACCGCCAGGTCCACGATGCTGACCGTAACGCCATGATAGGTGTAGCAGGTCTTATCATTACAGTAGTGCTCTGCATATTAGTTGACTTTTTAAAACGTTAATCATGAACCTAAAAATCAACTTCTATACAGTGTTCTTTACCCTCATTGTAGGGTATGGTATCTTCCAGTACGGAAGAGTTTACGACAAGTCTCCACAAACCGTCGTTGACCAACCACAGTACAACCATGTGGTTTACAGGTCAGGTGAATGTACAATCGTTACAGATACAGTAGGCAATGTCAATTCTATATGGTTTAGGGACCAACCTTACACCCTTGACACCGCCATCTTAAACGACTTGTAGTTCGCACACGCGAACATGGTTCTAGACATGCGTACACATCTATATAACATGTCTATATACATATATTCGCCCACGCGAACATAGTATGACCGCATACGCGAACAGCTAATCACTAATAAAATGACCAAAACAGAATTCTTCAGAGTTTATGGTCCATACTTACATGTAGTCTTTTATGACAACAGCGAGTATGGCGACTTTCTCATCCTTCATCCAGAAGAAATTGAGATTGCTCAAAAATTACAAGAAGAAGGATTAACCATTGTCTCAGTACATGAAACAGAAGATGAAGAAGACTTTGTCGATGTTTCACAACCATGTGATTTTGGTAATCAACCCTTCAAGTATGGATACTTTGCAGTAAATGCAAGTATTCGAAAATAGTGAGTGCTCCATACAAGTGCTTATTCATGCTATTCAATTACAACAAACCGAAAGGGGGTAGTATGGTACTCCCTTTCATTTTAAAATCCCTCAAATGGAAAAAGAACTTCAAAGACTTCATGTGCTGACAATAACAGCACGCGACAAAAAAACAGACGAAGTAAAGAAAAACACTTTCGTCTTTGAAAACGAGTATACGGTAAAATCGTTTGCTCTTATGGTAAAACTTGTACTGCATCCTCCTCACAAGTATGATGTAACGCTTGAAGTAACAGAAACAGATCTCGTTACTCGTGATAAAGTTGCTGAACTTCTTGAAAAGGCTAGTCAACTAGCAGAACAGATTTAAGTTTTAAATTCAAATCCAAATCCAAATGAATCAGCCTCAAGTTTATCGCTACTGGACTAAAAAAGAAGAAAAAACCATCGTCAGTTGTATTAAAAACAACCCTGAAAATCTTACAAAGGCTTTCGAATGCGCAGCAGAAGTAATTAACCGTAGTAAAGGTGCTGTATCACAGCGTTATTACAATCACATCCGCTCTACAAAAGAAATCTTTACCACTTCTTCTAATAAGTCTATTTACGTCAATCGTAAAAATCTTTCTCGTCGCCGTAATCAGAATAATGATGACCGCGTAGAAGTATTTGCAAACATGTTTCGTTTGTTGAGTACTGATGAAAAAGCAAGAGTTTTAATGAGTATGCTATAACAGGTGGATAGCGGTGGGTATTCCCTTAAAGAACAGTATTGGTATTTAGGAGTCATTGATAACTGTCGCCGCAATTCAAACTATTAAAATTTAAATCTTATGCGTTTATCATATTCAAACATCCGACGTTTTTACGGTATGCTAACTACATATCGTAAGTTTAAAAAAGCGTGTAAATCTTTGTTTCAGGATAGTTATGAAGAACCAGTCCGTTATGAAATATGGGCTATTCATCATATCAATCGTACATCAAAGATTTACGCATTTGAAACAATGAAAGAAGCATTGAGTTTTGTTTCCGTTGAAGACAGATTAGATACAGAAATAGAATACTTATTTGTAAAACGTGTCAAAGAATCTTGTCAAACACTTAGACTCAATGTTCATCCAATTAAAAGTCCCATCTACAAATCCTACGACCTATGTCAAGATCAGAAGCTTACATGATTATGCGTTATGCTGACGCAAAAGAAACCGAAACACACTGGCATACACCAGAAAATTACGTGCAGTACAAACACGAAGATGAAGAATATGCAACAGATCAAATTGCAGTAATTCAAGATCTAAGTTCTGGTATTGTTTACATTCACCCCATCGACGGTGGCGTCGCATTAAAAGATGTATTGCTTGCTGAAATTTCTTTGAGAGAGTTGTTCACAGAAGACGAAACAGTTGCAAAAGCTATTGAAAAATACTACAAGCAACGCTTTCATTTCTTTGATCTTATAGATCCGGACGAAACTTATCATCACTTCATTTAAAAATACCTATATGGGCAGAATGAAAGAAATCTACGGTGAAATGTTAGAAAAAGGAGAAATATTTCCAACAATAACAGAACCTGTAGTAATGAAAATGTATGCTTCTTTCACATGGAAAGAGCAAAATTATCTTATCATGGGTGATTCTTTACAAGACATTCGTGATAAAGCAGCTTACCATTTCAGAACAGACGCTGAAAACATAGAACTAGTTGAAGAGTATTCAGAATACGGTGCATTTGGTGCATACGTTATGAAAGGGTCTCTACCCAACGGTGAATATATTTTCCCATTTATTTCAGTGTCTATTTATACACCACAAATCATTCTTTACTAATGGCAGACTTTTTAAGTTATTATCTAATCATTACATACATGATACAACTCGGTATTTTAATTGCTGAGTACGGAGAAAGAGATATCATAAACATGGATATTCTTATGCTTGTACTCGCACCTTGGAGTATCATACCTGTAATAGCGTCACATTTGATCTCATTTATTGTAGACCTCGACGGCGTGTTTTTAGAAAAGAATAGTTAGGTGTATAGTTGATAGATGGTTGGTAAGTAAAACTAGGGGTGCTCTCTTGTAGAGCATCCCTTTTTTTATGATTCTAACTATCTGATAATCAATGTATTTAAAATATTTTGTAGAATAGTTCTACATTTTATATAACTTACTCAAGTTTTTGTACAACTTAATAACCAACCCATCATGTCAAAAACCATCCACTGTACCGCCAAAGGTATTCTCATTCATCACGAGAATCACCACAAAACACATTTTGTTCCCTATTCTGAGGAACTAGATCAAAAGTATTACCAGGACAAAGCAGCAAAAAAATCAATTGTTGCTGAAATGGAAATGCTTCACTTAAACCCTGTTCAAAGCACAATGTACGATCGTCTTGTGAGAGGCTTGGGTTATTTCTCTAAGTCAGAAATAGCAAACATGCCACAAAAGACTAAATCTAAAATTGAAGCAGAACACAGCAAAGCTCAGTTTCTTGTAAGAAAGCTTCGTGTAGATGCTTATTACAAAGCAGAAACCAAGCTTTTGAATGCAATTTTCCCTCATGCTAAACTTGGTTCTAAAGTTAGTGACTATTACATGGGAGCAGATGTTCCTCGTCATGTTACTAATCAAAAACTAGGTATCAACAAAAAGGTAATGATTGAAACATTTATTCAAAATCGTTTGCTGCCGCTAAACTTTTTTGATATAACTGTTGAAAACACCGCTTTGTCACTCAATTCCTAATCATATGAGCGCTCAAGAAAAGTTCGCAGGTTTAGATAATGTTGAAATCAGCATGATCTATTATCGATTTTCACAAGTATTGAAGAAAATTAACAAGAACATGGAGCAGGGAATCATCACAAAGACTGTCAATTTACCGGGTAGTGGTGCTCGTATTGAAGCACCACTCCCGATGACTGACAAAATTAAAGATGAATTAACTGACTCTTTGTTTTACAAGACAGTCCAGTCTATCGTAGATAAGCTGGAACCTATTGTAGAAATTATTGAAGAATACGATTCTTCCATCAAAGAAAAGCTTAATTAAAGACTATGCGTAAAATATCCTATGCTAAAATACCCAATACTGTTGCTTACAACAGTAACATAGATTTGGAAGCTAGGATGCTGTACGTAATTCTTTCTTGCTTGCAAGGACCTAACGAATTCTGTTATCCATCTATAAGATGGATGTCTGAAAAGTGTAATTGTAAACGCACTAAAATCAGCAGACTTCTCAAAATCTTAGTTGATAATAATCTAATAGAACGCATGAAAGATCCTGTTGCACGCAAAACAGTAACCAAGGTTTACAAAATCTAATATCCTATCAACCATGTCCAAATCACGCGAAATTATCAACCGTATTCGTGAACTAACTGATGAAATACCTGATGGTAAAAATCCTTATGTCATCGCAATAGTTCATAATGACACAGATTCTGAATGCCCTTCTTTTATTAAAAGCGGTGGCAATCCTCAAGACTTAATGAAACTTGGAGAAGTTCTTTACAAACAAGTAGATAGTCTTAGGACACGTTTTATTGCACAAGCATTATTTACTGATGCTATGAATCATTTTATGCATGTTTTAGATCCTGACAAAAGAGATATTCTTTATGAAGGAATGCAAAAACATGCTGATGAGATTATGGATAAAATATTATCAAGTCTTGGTGACAAGCTTAGTCATGAATTAAGTGAGGAAGAAGACGATAATAATGAAAAAGGTCCAGACTCTTCATCCAAAGATGATTTAGACAATTATCTCAGAGACATTTTTAATTAAATATTATGGGAGTAGATATCTACGGTGTTTCACCGAAAATTATTGGTACAAAACCTGAATTTCCAAGTGATGATATTTGGAATAATTTATCTTCTGAAGAGAAGGATGCTCATTTCAAAGCAATAGATGAATTTGAAAATAACAACCCCGGTTATTATTTCAGAAATAACTGGTGGGCTTGGAGACCTATTCAATATTTAATGGTAGGTCTAAATGACAATTATGGTTTAGGATTAACTGACGAACAATGCAAGCTGTTAGGTGAAAACAGTGGTCTTGTAACTGATGACTCAGATACATGTAATCGCTTAGCAAATGCACTAGAAACAATCGTCAATGATCTAAAACAAGATGACATTGAATTTGTATGGATGCTTTCAGGAAGCTGGTCTCAACGTGCTGTAATGGATGGTGGTAGAATAACATCTACTATGCCTTCTAAATCAGTAATTGATGCACTAAACAATAAGTATGGTGTAAACAGATTATCCTTTGAAAAAGAATTTATAACAGATGATAAACCTGATGTTTTGTACGAACCTTCCCACGGAAGCTCTCTAAAAAACATTGAACGGTTCATTGCGTTTTTACGCAATTGTAATGGATTTGAAATTCATTAAATAAAAAAACTAACATGCAGCATCACATATTATTTAAAGCAGATGCCACATCTGGTGGCGTAAATATTAAAGTTCTTAACTTTAACGATATTAAAAAGCAATACCCACATTTTGAAGAGGATACACTAAAAGTATCTTGTAATCTGGGTAATATACTTCGTTTCCCTGTTCAAACATGGTTTATATCTACCATGTCGGACACTCCAGGTGAAGAAGTAAATCAATATCAATTAGCAGGTGATCATCATATTCATATTGCAGATCAGAAAGCTCTTTTCTTGAATGACAATGTGTTTGTTTTACCAAGTACACCTGCAAGTAATCCTACAAGTGATGAGCTTGTTTACTTATTTAACCATATTCTTTCAAATGAGTATGATTTTGGTGTTCCGGCAGATCAAAAAGTACGCAATCTTGCAGAATTGTATGCACCATATGGTTATACAATTGATGTAGATGCTATTTTAAATCCTCCTGTTCCTGAAACTATTGAAGAAGCTGTTGAAATTGGTAGTTCTCTACATGATTTTATCAAGTCTAAGTATCCTGCACCTGATGTTAAAAAGGCAGGATTCTTTATTGATCCTGATATCTGGTATTTACTTGTACGCAATGTATTACGTGGAGAAAATACTCTTATTATTGGACCTACAGGTACTGGTAAAACTGAATTGATTGCACTTCTTGCACAGTCTATGGGATTACCTTTTCACACTCAAGATATGGGTACAGTACAAGATGCTCAATCAGCATTGCTTGGTGTACACCGTCTAAATAGTGATGGTAAAAGTGAATTTGATTATGCACCTTTCGTACATAACATTCAACAAGAAGGTATTATTCTCTTAGATGAGCTTAACCGTTCACCTCTTGCAGCTAATAATATCTTGTTTCCTTGTCTAGACCGTCGTCGTTATTTACCTGTTGATATTGCAGATTCAGATGCTGATCGTCGTATTCCAGTACACGAAAAAGCAATCTTCTTTGCTACTGCAAACTTAGGATCTGAATATTCAGGTACTCAAATGATTGACCGTGCGTTGTTAGATCGTTTCTTCCCTATTGAATTGGACTACCCAATCGAGAAAGAAGAAGTACGCGTTCTTGTAAATCGTACCGGTGTAGATGAAAAGAGTGCAAAAGCAATTGTAAAAGTTGGTAATCAGATTCGCAGACAGTTTAAAGAACAAGAACTGTCTAATGCAATTTCTGTACGCCATACATTACAAGCAGCTAATCTTGTAAAAGATGGTTTTGCTCTTGAAAAAGCGCTTTCAAGTACAATTATGCCATTGTTTGAAGATGGTATTGGTGCAAGTGAACGCAGCAAGGTAAAATCAATTATTGCAGCATTTTAAATAATTAATCATGGGTTTCAGAGATTGGTTTAACCGAAAAGAAGAGAATAATTACTCTTATTATGACAGTTCTCGTAGACTTATATCTTGGGATACTGGTTACAAAAACTACTCTGACTTTCTCGTTGATTCTAAACGTGGTAGAAAAGGAATTTCAGATGTTTCAAGCATCTTAAATTCGATGTTGCGTGTAATGGGTGTCCCAAAAGGCACCCGTTTCACCAGCAAACCTACTACTGCCACATCATCATTAGAATTACCTATTGGTATATTGAAAGGTGCTGATGGTAAATTAGAATTGACAGGTGAAAAAGTAGATGCTTTTTACGGTAAAAGTGTACTTAATGCAAGTTTGAACACACTTATGACAAGTGCTGATAAAGTAGCATATGTGCATGCGGTAAATAAATCTAAAAAAACTGGTGATTTACAATCTATGATACGTGTTCTTCTTGATGATGAGCGTATTCACAGAGAATTATCCGAATCTTATCCAGGATACAGTCGATTTGCTCAAAAACATAAAGAACATATTTATGATAAAGCAGAAGGTTGGTTAAGTAAACCGGCAGAATCTGAATTAGAAGAAGTAGTTCAGCTTTTGACAATGTTGATTCGTTATCCTAAAGATGTTCCAGAAGAGCTTCTTGAAAAATATTCAAAACTCGTAGACTATTTACAAAAAATATTCAACAAGTTTGATGGTATTCCTAGAACATCTGAAGATGCTGATAAAATTACCAAAGCAATCTATAATACTGTAATTAAGTATATAGATGACACAATGCCTCCACCCCCTCCTTCAGGACCTGGTGAAGGTGATGGTGAAGGTGGTGAAGGTGACGACTCTGATGAAAATTCTGATGATTCAAGTTCTTCAGATACAGAAAAAACTCCTTCAGACAAACGTCGAGATACTAGAAAACGCAAATCTGACTTAAGTAAATCATTTTCTGATGCTGTAAAGTCTGTATATGAAAATCTAGTTGATGAAATTGAAACACCTGAAGAATCTGAAAAGAACGAAGAAATAGCAAAATCTATTACTGAAGAAATAGAAAAAGCTGAAGAAGCCAGTAAGTTTGTGCATGGTAAAGATGATGAAGATCCTACAAAAACAGGCATTCATTTTCTAACACCTGACGCAAATAAAACAAGATATGAGCTTGCAAAATCTAGAATAGATATTACCAAAGCTCAAGTTCTTAAAAAACTTCTTTCTCGTAAAAGTAAAGATTATGACTTTGTTCTCAAATCAATGCGTTCAGGAAGACTTGATACAAATAAAATTGCAGAAGCAGTTCAACACGTGCCTACTATTTATGAAAGAATAGGTCATGTAAAAACTAATAAAATTTGTATCGGCGTCTTAATTGACGAGTCTGGTTCAATGTGTGGTAGTTCAATTGATAAAGCAAGAGAAGCAGCTGTATTTATTAATGAAGCATTGGGTAAACTACCCGATGTTGAGTTATTTATTTATGGTCACTCTGCAGATCAGATGGGTCATCGTACTACTGAAATTTATACTTATCGTGAACCAGGTAAATCAGTATCTCCTTATGCTTTAGGTGGTTGTCGTGCACGTTGCGAAAACCGTGATGGTGTTGCAATACTTGAAACTGCTAAACGTATCCGAAAATTTACTCAGAACAATGGTATGCTATTCGTTTTATCGGATGGTGCACCAGCTGCTGCAGGGTACGGTGGTGGTGTAGGTATTAGAGATACTAAAGAAAAAGTTAACCAAGTTGAAAAACTAATGGGTTTTCAAGTAATTCAGATTGCTATTAACAACTATGTTCCTTCAGAGCAAATGTTTAACCATTTTGTAAAAATGACAGACATTAAAACTCTACCGATTGACATGGTGAATTACTTATCTAGACACATTAACAAATTGGTTAAAGAAAAGTATGTGATGTAATAATACCCCGGATGAAATACTCCGGGGTAATTACTTTAATTAAAAAGCTATGCCATACAATCAATTTCTCGGTGTTGCTGGAGTAGACTCTGGACAACTCCTTATTTGCGATCCCTGCTATATAGATAGCGAATGGGAAAAAGAAGATTTTTTAGATATCCGTATTTATAAAAGTAAATCAACGGGTAAAACTTTGCAGTACAAAGTAGATTTTCAAAATTATGAAAATCCTATTGTAGAGTATGACAACCAAACTATGAATCAGTTAATTGCTACAGGTGATTGGGAATCTATTGATGCTTTTGAAGCAGAAAATAGTTTCAGTTACAATGCTTGTGCGAGAGAAACTCTTTCAGAAGATGGTTTTGGTCAACTTAACTACAAAATGGGTCATCCAGGTGTAGGTGTAGTTTTTTCGACTACAATTGGAGATGGGATGTATCCGGTTTTTGGAAGTTTTAATGATGACGGTACATTGATAAGTGTAACAATTAAAATTACAGACAATGACGACGAAACCATCGAAGAGTTTTGATATTAACCGACAGCTTGTATATAATGCTGTTCGTTGTTTGAGTTGTAATGAAGTTCTTGTTTCTTATTATGGTCATGATTACAAGACATTCTCTTGTGATAATCAAACGATGGTAGATGGTGGAAATAATTATCAACGCTATGGAGGTAAAGATTTAAACCTAGTTGAAACCATTGCTTACTTTGATGATGATCCTTATGAAGTAGTCAGAACTGTTGCTACACGCGGTACAAGAGGTAAAGAAATGAATGAACCTCTGAAATGGATAACACTTGATAAACTTACAGATAATCACTTGCAAGCTATTGTAGACTATTACGCTTTGCATCAAGGTGATAAAGTATTGAATCCACGTGAAAAAAACTGGCATTTAAAACTTATTCATAAAGAAATCGAGTACAGAAAGGAAAATAATATCAGTATACCAGAAAATGACTAAAAAAACCGACATCAACATCAGTAAAAGACCTTATGGTCAAACAACTTATCACTCAGGATCTTATGTAATAGGAGGTATTTTATGGGAAGATGAATATCAACCCGACGAAGTGTTTCCTTTTAGCGTGGAACTTTACCATGATTTAGACAATTCACTTTACGAAGTAGGTAAAATTGAATGGAAGGATGGTATTAAACCATCAAATCATGAAGACATTGAAGAAAGAATTACGCTAAATCTTTACAATCAACAAACAAGTAATTCTTTATGAAGCTATTGGAGAGGAAGTCTATGTTAATTCGTGAGAGCGGAAGAAGCACAGACTTCATCTCTCCGAGTTTCGGACACGGTTGTTTATTCAACTGTACTTATTGCTATATGAAGCGACATAAACCTGAAGGTTTAGATGTTGCAACAAATACTGGGGATATTCTTACAGCAATCAGCAATCACGCTTGGTTTGCCGTTGTAGATAAACCTAATCAAACACATCCAGAATATGTAACATATGACATATCCTGTAATGAAGACTTTGCACTTCATTTAAAATATCACAAGTGGGAAAGAATATTTGACTTTTTTGTGGATCACCCTCGTGCTATGGGATCATTTGCTACAAAATATGTCAATTCTGACTTGCTTAAATATAATCCAAACCAAAAGATACGTATAAGGTTCAGCTTAATGCCACAAAAGTATGCTGACTTATTAGAACCAAATACTACAAAAATCATAGACAGAATAAGAGCTATTAATGATTTTATAGAAGCTGGTTATGACGTACATATCAATTTTTCTCCTGTAATTGTTACGGGAGATTGGTTAACACAATATAGAATGTTATTTGAAGGTGTTGATGCTATTGTAGACAGAAAATACAAAAATCAGGTTAAAGCTGAAGTTATATTTCTGACTCACAATCATAATAAACATCAATATAACATTTCTAATCACTTAGCAGGTGAAGAGTTATTATGGAATCCTCTAATACAAGAAGACAAAACTTCTCAATATGGTGGGCTTAATATACGTTATAAACATAATTTAAAGTCCCAATATATTAATGAGTTTACTCAATTGCATGATGAGATAATTCCTTGGAATCACATTAGATACATTTTTTAAATTATGATATTTATTGGAATTATAGTTATAATACTACTTTATGCGATTTTAAAGAGTATTAATAAACGAACCCTTTAACACCAAAGAGTAATGACACCATTGGATAATGTTCAAATAGTTGAAGTTAAATCAGGCGTAACTACTATTACTTATAAAGATGGTACAAAATTTACCACTAAAGATGACATTACACTTGGACTAAATTACAAGAATGAGAATGATTATCCTTTAGTTGATCACTGTATTTAACACCAAAGAGAAATGAGTCACCCTTTACATCACAGTATTAGCTCAGTAAAAAAATATGGTGGGATAGTTGAAGACTATTTACCCATTCATAACTGGTTTGATGAGACAAAAGCTCATTATCCAGACATGCGTCACCGTACTTTACGTCATCACTCAGAAGGTATCTTTTGGTGTGAAGAAAAATTTGGTATCTACATTACTAATTCAGATGGTAAAATGGTACCCGTAAGAGCAATTGGTGAACAGCATTGTATTGAAGATATAGGATTTATTCCTACAATAAAAGATTACTTAGATAATATGTCTCAAACAGGATGGATGTATAAACCTGGTGAAGGACGTAAAATTTTAAAAGAAATTAATCAAGAAAAACTAGATTATGTCAAAAGCTGAAACCGTAAAAATTAAAGATGTAATTACCTGGTTAGATAAGCTATCTGATGAAGGTAAAGAAATTGAAATCTGCTGGGAAGGCGGTGGAGACTCAGGTTGGGTGTATTTCCAAATAGATGGAGAACAAGTATCTGATAATCCAATGATTGATTTACTAATAGATAAAATGTATGATGTACTAGACTATGGTTCTTGGGCAGGTGAATACTCTGCAAATGGATCAGCTGTCTATAATTCTACTGAAAAAGCATTTGTAGGTACTGATTACTATAGCGAAGATGAAACTATGTCATTTGACTGTCAATTTAAAATTGAAATTCCAAAAATCTTAGGATTTGAAGAACTCAGAGTAAGTATTGATGGTGATTATCATGATGACTTCAATATTGAAGCATTTTATGATATCAAAAACGGATTCATTTCTAAAGAACATGAAAAATTCAGTGAACATTTAGAATCTAGTCTAGAAGAAACAATAAATGAAAACCTGAATACTGGTGATTATGAAAGTGATGACTTAAGATACTGGAACACTACAATTGTAGTTACACCAAAAGACTTAAAACCTCATCCTAAAAATCCAGAATTACTTGTATTTGAAAACAGATCAGTCGATATACAAGTAGCATGTACTGAAGAAAAAGATATTAATCTAGATTTAGATTGGGCAAATCATGAAGAAACTTATGAAGAAAATGAGTAGTTTAAAAGATCACAAATATGTTGTAGATCGTGTAAATAATTTCACATTTGATGAAGCGTGTAAGGCTTGGAAAACAAAATACCAAGACTATAGTGACTTTCAAAAAGAGGTTATTACGCATGATTCTTATAATGAACTTGCAAAAACATTATATGATATTTGGGGAACTATTACCCCAATATCAGTAACTGAAGCGTTGCAAGAAAGTAACATTGAAAAAAGACGTGTTTACTTTAACTGTATAGGTGTAAGTAACTTATTTAAACAGCTAGAAGCAGAACTTTTAGATAAGCAGGTTATTGAAAAAGAAAGAACTCGTTGGGATTTAGACAACCAACCTTACTTACATAAGTTTTCAGATGTTTATGAATTGTATCGAATACCTGCACAAAAACTATACGGTGGAGGTCAAGATCGTTGGGGAAGAACAAGATTAGAGGACTCAAATGACGCATATGCTGTACGTTGTTGGTGCACCACTACTAATCGCGAATACTGGTTATATGTTCCAAGAGAAGCAGCTCTTGGTACAAGATGGAAAAGTAATGATGATAAACCTGACGCAATTCGTGCAATTGCATGGACTATCCGGTTAGATCAAAATAATATTGAAAAGATATATCGTCAGGGAGATATTATTGTTGCAAAAACATCACCAGATTCTAGACAGGTTAATCCTTATCATCTAGATAAAGATCAGTATTTAAATTTAATGTACTCAGAAACTTGATTTATGAAAAAATCTCATTACGAAAATTCCGCTAAACGAATTGTTTTAGGTGAAGGTGAAGTTGTAGGACACAAGCATATTTTGGAATCCACAGCTCCAATTCATTACACTCAGACTACTGAAGAGTCTTGGCGTACTATCCCATCAATTGAGTTCTTATTGGAAGGAACTGGAGTATTAACACATGACGAACACGACAAAATGTTGTTTGACAATGGTAAATACTACAGCTACAACCAAGTCGAGTTTAATCCTTTTGATGAAAGTATTTCAAGGGTATTTGATTGATTAAAAAAGGGGGTGTATAAATGCACCCCCTACTTTTTATGTTTGAGATAGTAAAACAATCTAAAAAGCTGACACCTCAAGAAATGGCTGATGATTATATTATCAGACATGGGGAATCAGCATATGCACAATTTGCAACTGTGGTGAATTTTTTAGAGCATGCAAGGGTTACAGATATGGAATACTTCTATGAGGTAAGAAATATTCTAAAAGAAGCCAAAACTTCTCCAAAATATCTATATTTGTAGAACTAATCACATAAAACGCACCTGTTTTTGTGAAAAAATCACAATAATCATGCTTAACTATTCAAAAACACCAGAACCATTTCAGCTTACAATTAAGCACTATAACGTAAAAGTTACTGTAGAACTTCCCTGGGATACTAGTTTAGAGGAAGTCTTTAATAGTTTACGAGGTGCTTTAGTTGCTGCAGGATGGTCTAGCTCTCAATTTGATAGCGAGATTCAAAATCAAGCTGAAAGTCTCCAAGAGTTAGAAGATTATCTAAAAAGACAATCAAAAAACAATGATGAATTGACCTAATTCAAGTTTAATTTTTCTCGTTTTTTGATACTTATAGTACCAATTTACGCAAATATTTAAACCAAATGAGTCAAACGAACTGTCATAACTGTGTTCATTCTCGCAGTAATAAAGACAAAAATTCAGCACATATTCATTGTCATTTGTACTGGTCATATTATAAAAAACAAAAATCTTCACATCCAAAAGCTAACGAGTATGCTGTAAAAAGTGGGTGGTGGGATTTTCCTTATGACTATGATCCTATATGGATGGAAGAAGATTGTGAACATTTTAATCAAAAACCGTAAATTATATGAACATTCGTGTTGCGTGTAAGAAACTTCATTCAGACGCTGTAATTCCACAATATGCAAAACCAGGTGATGCTGGTTTAGATCTTGTTGCAACTCAAATTATTAGTCAAGATACCCAACAAGTTACTTATGGAACAGGACTTGCTGTTGAAATTCCAGAAGGTTATGTTGGTTTAATTTTTCCGCGTAGCTCTATCCGTAAATACGAACTTGCTCTAAGCAATTCTGTAGGAGTTATTGATAGTGGTTACAGAGGTGAAATTCAAGCAACATTTAACACCCGTTATTACGGTGAAATCGTTTACAAAAAGGGTGATAAAATTGCTCAACTTGTTATAATCCCTTACCCTCAAGTAGAATTGTATGAGTCAGATGAATTATCAGAATCAGAACGAGGATCGGGAGGATTTGGTTCCACAGGTAACTAAAGACTATACAGGACAGATAGAGATTAGAGACCTTAATATGGCTCTCTATCTCTATACTGTCAAGTATGGTAAGCAAATTATACAGGATTTGTATGTTGTGCTTTCTAAAAAGCTACATTGGGACAAACCAGACATTCTTGCAAGAATGATATTTTGCAGGATGATGCCTCCTGAAGAACAGTATTTAGATACCGGTTTTGGTATCAGCTTAGTAAGCTATTTAAATGTAGACGTTAAGATTACTCTTAACTGTGAACTTCAAATAGTCAGCGTATACTCAAAAGGTAACCGAGCACCTGTTTGGTCTGGTACTTTTCAAAAATTTATTGATGAGTATACATTTCCAGAAGCAAAATTAGATTTGTAATTCAGTGTAAAAACCTATCTTCGGTGTAACTTTTAGTGACCACGCTGGAAGATATGTGATATAACACACTGATTTATAAAGGATTGACGTCGCGGGTTCGAGTCCCGTCCGGTCCGCAAAGTATTGTAAATCAATACGTTGCAATTAAAAAGTGTCACGTTTTTTTAAAAAATGGTGACACAAAGTGTAAAAATCAGTGTAAAAAACTGAGGTGATAAAAGTGGTCACGCATTAAGTAAGAAACTAATACTTACACATATGCAGATCACTTTTATCACTAGACACTTAAGCAAAAAGACAGGACTCTCCTCTCTTTACTCCAGAATCACTTTTAATTCAGAAATTGTAGAAATCAAGCTACCAGTAAAAGCTGGTGCATCTTGGAAAACAGATGTTGCTACATCTATTTACATTAATAAGGTCAAAGATGAACTCAATAGACTTTATTATGAAATGACGCTAAAATCTCTTCAGGTATCACCAAAAGAACTAAAAAATGCATACCTGAAAAAAACAAAAGTTTATACCCTTTTTGAAGTTTATGACACATTTATCAATAAAGTAATAAACGAAAGACTTAAGCTAAAAGAAATAAGCATTGTTGTCAAAAACAAATATTTGTACACTAGAAATCACTTGCAAGATTTTGTTGAATGCAGCTTTAAAACAAGTGACATACCTGTAAGAAGTATATCACCATTATTTATAGCAGACTTTGAAAATTTTTTAAGACAGTTTTGTAATCACAATTCAGGATTAAAACATTTACACAGATTAAAAACTGTTGTAATGTATTCAATCAACATTCTTAAATGTTTAGACAGCAATCCTTTTGAGCAAAAAGCACTAAAGTTTCAAAAAAATCTACCTGTTTTTCTAACTATAGAAGAAATAGGAAAGATCAAAAACAAAATCTTATCAGAAAGACTAGATAAAGTAAGAGATATTTTTTTGTTTCAGTGTTTTACAGGACTATCATACAGTGATATACAGACATTAACCCTTGAAAACATTGATTTTGAAAAAAAGATTATTAGAAAAAATCGTGTAAAAACTGGTATAGAGTCTGTTGTGTTTTTATTACAACCAGCTTGGGATATTCTTTTGAAATACAACTACAAGTTACCTATCTCAAGTAATCAAAAGATGAATGCTTATTTAAAAGAAATAGCTACAATATGCTATATCAATAAGCCGTTAACAACGCACACCGCTAGACATAGTTTTGCAACATTATCCTTATCCAAAGAAATACCAATAAATGTAGTATCTAAAATGATGGGACACACGTCTATAAGATACACAGAACATTATGCTAAGACATTAGATAATGATGTCAGTAAACAAATAGTTAAAATGTCTAACCTATTTTCTGACAAATTTGGTTTAAACTAAACAATTGTCTAAATTGTGTCGTATTTGGACAACTAAAATGTATTTCTATGGCAAAAAAGAAAATGAGTGATGAGCAGTTAGTAACAATGGAAGCATTACTTAAAGAAGGAAAAACACCTGAAGATTTGTCCAACTATTTTGGAATTGCTATCAGCTCTATCCACAATTACAAAAAAATGTTACGAGATAAAGGTATTGAATTACCTAATATTCGCGGACAAAGACCAAAAGGTATTAAAGAACTTAATGATGGAATACCTTTATTATCAAGTATTTCTAAAAATGTAATCATGCTTCAAGCATATATCCATTTAATTGTCAATAAAACTGATTTATATGTAAAGCAGTCAGCAAAAGCAATTAAAGTAGATGAAAATCAGATTACTATAGAGTTTTAATTTATCTCATATTTCAGGTAAACCGGTCATATTTCGTGACCGGTTTTTTTATTAGCGATATAATCCGTTTTTTGTAGAACTTGTTGTATATTTGTTCTACAATATGGTTAACTTAGCTGTCATAATTCTGAGAATCATGATAGTGAGTTTACCAAACGGTAAAGTCGTTGAAATGAGTCTTGAGCAGTATCTCAGAATGACCGATGAAGATTTTCAATTCATGGTTGCACAAAATTGGGGTGAAGAAGTTAATAACCCCTTCCATGGTTCTGTATTGGAAGATGGCGAATATGCTGAAATACCAATCCCTGAAACATTTGCTGATGAAGTTGCAATCGAAGATATTATTGATGATCTGACTGATATCGATCCTTCTGAAAAGCTCTCAGACGAAGATTTCATTGACGATAACCTTGAAGTTTGACATTAGTTAACCAAAATTTTTTAATCAACCAAAAGTTGACAAGGAATTGCTGTCTATGATTCAACCTAAACTCAAACCCTGTGCTGGCTGCGGAGAACAAAAAGTCATATGGAAAAACTTTGAAGGAGAAAAGTACTGCAAAGATTGTTGGTACCGCAAAGAAACTCCTAAGTATCCTGCAAAAAGCAATATTAAAACTGTATCTGATAAAAGAAAGCCTCTGGATGAACTTTATTCTGTATTACGTAGACGATTCTTATCTGAACCCGGAAGACAATGTTGTGCAGCTAAATTACCAGGTTGTCAAGGATGTGGACCAGAAATCCTTACCATACATCATAAACGTGGAAGAGGAAAATATTACCTTGACACAACCACTTGGATTCAATTATGTCTCAACTGTCACAAGTGGGTAGAAGAACATCCAGCTGAAGCTAAAGAATTAAATCTTTCTGAATCACGAGTATAACAAAAACAATTATTTAAAATCAAAACTATGAGAACATTTGTAGGTTACTACTGCTTAGGAGCAACGACAAAAGAAGATGCACTTGCTGAAAAAGGCTTTTGCTTATGGTATGAAGTAAAACCCAATAGCGTCCGTCGCTTTTTAATGCTAAAGCTTTTAGGATTTTTCTGGGTAGACAAATCTCGAACTGTAGGTGGAAACCAAGAGACTAACGGTAAGTCTGAAAAACCACTACAAACAAATCCAGGACCTAAAAAACAAAGAGGTCCTCGTAAACAACCTGCAGCACTTGCACAAACTCCTGTTGAAGAAACATCAGTTGCAGATGCTCCTGTAATTAAAAGAACACCACGACAACCAATTAGATAATAATGAACAATCGCGAGAATATCCAGCAACAGGCGTTAGAGTCTGTTGTTGGAAGAACTCGCAGCGGTCTTGGAATCTCTATGGGTGTAGGAAAAACACTCATAGGATTAAAACATATGAATGACTTATATGTCAATCAAGGAATGCGCAAATTCTTAGTTGTAGCACCCAAAAAGTCTATTTTTACGACATGGGTTGATGACGCTAAGAAGTTTGCGCTTTCTCATTTAGAAGACTGTATGGAGTTTACGACATATTTAAGTCTTACTAAAAAAGATCACGCTGCGTATCAAGCTATTTATCTTGATGAATGTCACAGTCTACTTTATTCTCATGAGCTATGGTTAGCTACATATGGTGGAATAATTTTAGGATTGACGGGTACACCGCCTCGTTTTAAAAATAGCGAAAAGGGGTACATGGTAGACCGATTCTGCCCTATTACATATACTTATATAACAGATGATGCGGTTGAGGATGGAATATTAAATGATTATCGCATTATAATTCATCCAATTACACTGTCTGATAGAAAGGATTATTTGGTAAAAACTGCTAAAAAAGAATTTTACTCTAGCGAGCAAGCTAATTATGCTTACTGGTGCGATAGAGTTTACAATGCAGTTGGTCCTAAAGATGAGCAAATCACACGTATTATGCGTATGACTTCTCTTATGAATTATCCTGGTAAAATGCGTTATGCAAAACGTTTACTTCATCAAATTGAAGGCAAATGTTTAGTGTTTTGTAATACACAAGCACAAGCTGATGATATTTTACCTAATAGTTATCACAGCAATAATCCTTACAGCGATGAAAATCTAGTGGCATTCAAGACCGGTGAAATTGATAGATTGAGTTGCGTTCTTTCTCTTAATGAAGGTGTGAATATACCTGACTTAAGAACTTGTATTATTATGCATGCTTATAGCAATGAGCGAAAAAGCACGCAAAGAATAGGTCGTCTATTGCGCTTGAATCCAGATGAAACTGCTACAATACATATTCTTATGTACAAAAATACAGTTGATGAAAGCTGGGTTAATAAAGCATTAGAAGACTTAGATCCTTCAAAAATCCACATCTTAGAAAATACCTATGCATAACGAAATAATTCGATTTGCTATAAAAGAAGGACAGCTTGTACCTGCAAACTCTGTAGAGGATGCAAAGTACAAGCTGTTTCTTAAAACGCTTCGTGAAGGTGATACCATTGAAGCTTTTATGAACTTGCATAAAGCTGATAAAACTTTAAGTCAAGTTGCATACGCTCACGTTCTTATACGTGAACTTGCAAATTATACCGGACACTCATTTGAAGAAATGAAAATTTTAATCAAAGAGAAGACGGGACTGTGTGTTAAAACACCAGAAAGTAGAACTATTTATAAAAGTTTGGGGGACTGCTCTAAAAACGAATTATCTAATGTAATAGAAACTTGTTTACAGTTAGGTAATGATATAGGATGCTACTTACGTTAATTCTTCTTCTGTAGCATCACGAACAAAACCCTTCTCTTTTGCAAGTTTTTCAAATTCGTAAACAAAGATTAAACAGGTTTCATAATGCTGTACCCAAGGACTAGTAATCTTTTGATTTTGTATTTCTTGATGAGCATTATTGATAATTTCAGCATCAAGTTGTCCATCTTTCATTGCATTTTGATTAACTATATACTCAGTTAATGCAATAACTCTTGACTGGAAACCAGCTGAAACTTCCATTGCTACAATAGCAGAGCTATCAATTACTTGTAATTTTTCGTCCCTTTCTTTTTGTCGAGATTTGGATGTTTTCATATTTTGTTTTTTTATAAGTTCTACAAAAGTAGCAATAAACGTATATAATTTCAATTTATTATCCAGAATAAAAAAAATGAGTACACCAAAATTAAATTGTGAAGAAATTGCCGGAAAGCTAACCGATAAGCTTAGACAATCCGGATGGTCAGAAATACTTAAAAGTTTTCTGGTAAGTGAAGAATTTAAGAGAATCTTCTGTACGCTTGAACAAACAGTACAAGATGGACAGAGGTTCACACCCCCTCTTAAAGATGTTTTTCGTGCATTTGAAGAATGTCCATATGACAAACTCAAAGTAATAATTGTAGGTCAAGATCCTTATCCACAACTTGGTGTTGCTGACGGAATAGCATTTTCTTGCTCTAAAACCGGTAAACCCGAAGCATCGTTGAGATATATACAAGAAGCTATACAACGTACTGTATATCAAGATGTTAAGGTTGAGCAAACACCAGATTTATCCAGGTGGTCTAATCAAGGAATACTTATGTTGAATACAGCTCTTACAACAGAAGTTGGTAAGATTGGTCGACACTACGACATATGGCATCCCTTTATTATGTTTCTCATAGATGTGCTAAGTCACAAACGTAATGATATTGTTTGGATATTTATGGGGAAAAAAGCGTCAGAATATGAGGATTTTCTCTTGTTTAATCCAAACAAACTATTTTGCTCGCATCCAGCTAGTGCTGCTTATGCTAAACAGCAGCAATGGGATTGTAATGACGTCTTCAATCAGTGTAATAAACTACTTAGATTAGCAGGCTTATCTCCCATAATTTGGTAACTTTTTGTAGATTTTCTTGGGTGAGTTCTACATTTTAGTTATCTTAGCAGTCCATTTAATATCCATGACAAAACCAACAACGCTACCTAGTGCGTATAAACACATCAGTGTAGGGTACGCGGAAGCATTAGAGCACATTTATAAACGAAAAACGGGTGAAATCCGTTCTTTGGTAACTCCCTGGACACGTTTTAATAACGCAATTATGGGAGGACTTGATTGGAACACAATCAATGTCATAGCTGGAAGACCAGGATCAGGTAAGACCTTGATGTCTTCAATTATTTCACGTCAAGCTTTTAATTTAAATCCACATGAGAAAATTGCTGTTTTAGACTTTCAGTTTGAAATGCTTACTCGTACAAGTGCTCAACGTGAGTTGGCAGGTGCTTTGTCAAAAAGTATGCACGAACTGAATAGTGTAGGATATGCTTTATCTGATGCTGATTTTGAAGCTGCTCGCAGGTATGTTGCTTCAATTCCTAAAGATTTACCTATTTACTCAGTTGAAAAACCTCAAACTGTAGCAGGTATTAAAGAAGCTGTCAGAATATATTGCGAGCACATGCCTGACAGAAAAGTAATTATAACCCTAGACCATACATTGTTAGTTAAAGGTAGTTCAGAAGAAAGATCTGTCACTGATAAACTGTATGGTTTAGGTGAAGCACTTACCGAATTGAAAAGACAATACAATTGTTTATTTATTGTATTGACTCAAATGAACAGAGAAATTGAAGGAGTGGAACGTAGAAAACCACGAAGTGCGGGAAATTTTCCTACTCCTAGCGATGTATTTGGATCAGACGCATTACTGCAACATGCTGACACACTCATTGCAATCAATAGACCTGCTGATTTTAACATTTTTGAATACGGTGCACCAGGATTTGTTATCCATGACAAAAACGTAATGGCTGTACATATTCTTAAATCACGTAATTCAGAAACGGGTATGCTTTGGTTCTTAGGTGAATTTAAAAAAATGAATCTTTTAGAGCTACAAGAAACCCATCCCTACTATCCCGTATCAACAGTACCAATTAAAAAGTAATGTATGTATTCAACACCAGTATCTGATGAAAAACCAGCGTATGCTAAACCAGATTCAGAAGTAAGAATCGAAAAAACCAAAGCAATTAAAGACTTTTGGAAGGAAGCTTTAGTTGCTACAACATTCAAAGACATGTATGTTGTACCTAAAGTATTATACAAACCTTCCGGTAGAAACTATCAAGTAATTAGCTGTTATGGAACAGAGTTATCCAAAGGCGATATGCTTGTAGAATACGTTAATTTTCAATATGACGTAATTGAAGAAGATAGGTGTTTGTATTTATTGAAATACAACCCAAATTTCGAAAGTGATTATGAAGACCGTGGAAATGGAAGCTTCACCATTAAAGCGGAACACTTAAAGAAAGTTGTCAGTTACAACGATGTACGCAAAGCTTCATCTGAAAAGACAGAAGCTGAAGTGGCAACTTTTTTAGAGCACGGTGAAGAAGAGGATGTAAATTTCAATAAGCTCACTGTTCGTGACTTATATGCAATCATCCAAAATAAACCAGTCTCTAACAAACCTTGGCTGAACAAGGTCATTTTGAAAAACAAATAATATGGCGGTAACAACAGAAGCAAAACGACCAGTTGCTGTTTCTGCGCCGGGAATAATTCTCCCGACAAAGAAAGCACCAGCACTAACTAAAAGTCCCAAGACAATGGTGATTTTTAGTAAACCAAAAGTTGGTAAGACCAGTCTACTTGCAGGGTTAGACAACTGTCTTATTCTCGATTTAGAGAATGGTACAGATTATTTAGAAGCTATGAAGCTTAAAGTCAGCTCTGCACAAGACATCAAACCAATTGTATCTGCAATTATTGAAGCGGGTAAACCGTATAAATACATTGCAATTGACACAATCACAGCTCTTGAAGACATGTGTATTCCTGTAGCTGAAAGATTGTACAGTGATTCACCAATGGGTAAAAACTGGTTTACTGAGGGTAAACCTAAGTATGGTTCAATATTGAATCTACCTAATGGTGCAGGGTATCCCTGGTTACGTGAAGCGTTTACCAGAGCTATCGAATTAATCCGTCACGCTGCGGATAATATTATTTTAGTGGGTCACATTAAAGACACACTATTAGAAAAGAACGGTTCAGAGTTTTCAGCTTTGGATCTTGATTTGACAGGTAAACTTAAACGCATTACAACATCTAATGCTGATGCTATTGGTTACTTGTATCGTAAAGGAGATAAAAACTTTTTGAGTTTTAAAACAACAGACGAAATCAGTTGTGGAGCAAGACCAGAACATCTTCGTAACAAAGAGTTTGTAATCTCTGAAGTAGTAGAAGGTGAGATAGTCACTCACTGGAATGAAATTTATATCGACTAAAAACTAACAATTTAAATAGTAAAAACCATGAATTTTAGAATTGATGACTTTGACGTAAACAAAGATCTAAACCAATCCGGTGGTGGAAACAGTAATTCACCCCTTCTTGAACCAGGTACTCACCAAATTCGTTTGGTAGACATGTATCTCAAAACACCAGGTTACGACGCCAAAAAAGAAAAGTATGAACTTATTCTTGTACTCGAAGGTCCTAACATGGGTCCTGATTTTAAAGGATGGTTGAAAGATCCTATGAATCCTGGTAAGGGAAGTTTTGAAGGTAAGAGTGCTAATGTTAAGCATGATTTCTGGGCATTTAGTACATACACCAATAAGCGTGGTGAAACTGTAGATCGCGACCAACAAATTTTCCGTTGGGTTAATTCATTTGCTTTCTACATTGGTAAGATGGAAGCTTTGCGTGCAGCTAATATTGACGAAGCTACTATTGAAGACTATGTTGCAGCAGCAAAAAGTGTATTAGCTGATCAAAACCATTGGTTCTATGCTACTATTGCAGGTCAGCAATACAAGAATAAGAATGGTTATGATGCATATACGTTGTTTTTCCCTAAACCAACAAAGCTTCAGCAGCCTTATGCATACTCTCCTGATGGTGAAATGCCAAGTAATATACTTGCTTTTAACCCTGAAGAACATATTACAGTTAAAAAAGAACGTGAAGCTGAACCATTAAATGATGGATTTAGTGTAAACGGAACTGGTGGCTATGCACCTGTTAGCGGGTTTAATGACTTGTCACTTTAATTTTTAACTATATAAGAATGTGAGGGGGTGCGGATAATACTGCACCCCTTTACTTTAGAATTGTATGTTCAGGGTTCGAGATTATGTTCACGATTTTACAGAAGTACCTTCCACTTGGATTTTTGAGTACTACCTCAATCTATCTCAACCACTGCACGGACAGACAGTCTTAATACGCAGTGTGTTTAACAGTAAGGACAAAAATCCTTCGCTGTCTATTTATTATAATCGCCACCTCCAGCAGTACAGGTTCAAATGTTTTTCGACAGGTACTGGAGGTTCAGCGATTGACCTTATGCAACACTTATGGAAGGTTGATTTTCATACTGCTACAAAGAAAATTATCGATGACTATATCGAGTTTTTAAATAGTGGTAAGACATTTAACCGTACTATCTATGAAGGTGCTACCTGGAGAGTCAAAGATTACACACCTCGAATCTGGAATACAAACGATGCTAAATATTGGACAGCATACAATATTGACAGTAAACTTTTAGAACATTACAATGTGGTTCCACTGGACAACTATGTAATGTTTCGTAAAAAAGGTTCTGAATGTCAAGATGATGAGTCCTTTATTACTAAAAGTGAGTACATATATGGTTTCTTTAATAGAGATGGTAAATTGTATAAGATTTATCGACCACTAGATAAAGAACGTAAGTTCTTAAAGGTTGGGAACTATTTACAAGGACTAGATCAACTTCAAATGTTGGACTACCTTGTTATAGTTTCCTCCCTTAAGGATATAATGTGTATGCATTCATTAGGATTTAAGGTGGATCTTATTGCTCCTGACAGTGAAAACTCAACCTTGTCAAAAGAACAAATAGATGAGTTTAAAGCTAATTACAAAGCTGTAATAACCCTATTTGACAATGATGACGCCGGTATTAAAAACATGAAAAAATATGAAGAGTTATATAATCTTCCTTTTGTGTATTTACCATTGAGTAAAGATGTCAGTGACTCTGTCAAACAGCACGGCAAAGACTTAGTCTTACGTGAACTTGCGCCTAAGTTGCAAAGAGCAATAGAGAAATATGAAGAATATCATTCTGAAAATGCGTGAGTTCTACAAAATAAGTTAATTTTGTAGAAATCCGTACCCTATGTTGATATTCATCCCCGGTGCTGTACCCTCGTCCAAAAACAGCAGAATACGAACCAAATCAGGTTTATTTATAGCTTCTAAAGCTACACAGACCTGGCGAAAAAATACAATGCAGTATTGGAGTCTTTACAGAAAAGCTTTTGTAGAGCAGTGTATTGGTAAATCCCAACCGTTTTTTGTTGGATTTCATTTTGTACGGGGTACAAAGCATCGATGGGACTTTATTAATCCGTGTCAAACTATTCAAGATGAGATGACTCATCATGGATGGTTACCGGACGACTCTGTTGAAGAGATGCTACCACTACCACTTATGGTTGATGGTAGTTACTGGTCTTATGATAAGAACCATGCAGGTGTGTATATAAAAGTATTATCTACACCTGAAGAAGCAAACTTTAATTTTTCAAAGACCTCAGTCCATGTATAAATTTAATTCCGATGCAATCGACGCTGGAACAAGGTTGAGATTAGAAGAAGAATTTTTCTCTAATCGTTTTACCCTTTCTTACAGCGGTCTTAACAGATTGCTTTACTCACCTCAATTATTCTACAATGACTACGTGCTTAAAGGTAAGCAAGAGTCTATTGACAAGTATTTGGTAGAAGGTAAGCTAATACATTGCTTACTACTTACACCTAGCGAATTTGAAAAACAATTTGCTATTACACCTAAAGATCTTCCTTCAGATAGTGCAAAATCACTTTTGCATTCATTATTTGCTCATCATACGGAACTGTCACAAACAGATGACTATGATGGACGCACTCAATTGGAAGAATATGGTAATGCGATACTTGATATTTTAGTCGATATGAACCTTCATCAGTCGCTTAAAACTGATGCTCAAAGGTTAGAAAAAATAATTATTGACAAAAATATTGAGTACTGGAACTATCTGTTAAATGCAGATGGTAGAAGCATTATTGATGACAATCAATTAGAATTTGCTAAACAAGTTGTAGAAACAATTAAAGCAAAATCTAGAATCAATCAGCTAATGGGTCTTACTACAGATCCATTTGACAAAGTCCAAGTTTTAAATGAGTTTTATGTTCACCTACCGGCAGAGCATTTACCATTTGATCTTAAAGGATTTATTGACAATCTTGTTATCGATCATAATGCTAAAGTAATCCGTATAAATGATTTGAAGAAGTCTTCAAAAGACATACAAAACTTCAAAGACTCAATAGATTATTACCGTTATGACTTACAAGCAGCAATGTATTACAATTTGATTGTCAATACTTTAGCTAAAGAGTATGGGTATGATGTAGAGTTTCGATTTATTGTAGTAGACTCTTTGATGCAGGTAGCTCCTTATAAGGTTTCTGATAAAACTATGGCTGAATGGGTCAATAATCTCAACACTAAACTGGAAGAAGCATCTTACCATTTTGAGAAAAGAGATTTCGATCTCCCATATGTTTTTGCAGTAAACCATGAAGTAGAGCTATGATTCAAGATCTTTATAAGACGTATTTTCAAAAATCTAAGGTATTTCTCTATCCTCTTATAGGGATAAGCAGAAAGGCAGCTTACCGTCCCAGCAACACTTATGTTGCTTGGGATGGTAGGTTTAAACCTGAAGACTGCAAACTAATTGCAGTATACAAGGTTGACGATTCTGACGAGTGGAAACAGTTTCACTTGAATGTTCTGCTTAAAAATAGAATGTTCAATTCCTTTTACACTTCTAAAGATTTGACCGAGAATATATATGTTTTTGATCTGTTTTATCACAAAGCAGACTACAAATCCATACTCAAAGGTCAATACTCAAAAGTCCAATCGCATCCCAGGGGATTAATCCTTAATCATTTCGGACACAATACACCTGAATGGGCATATGTTGAAAGCTTCTTAATCCCTAAGAAGCACTTTAAACGATATGCTGAAATGTTAGGTGTAGACGAAGAAGATCTCCAATCTGTAGGAGAACTATGTTCACCACCAGATTTAGAAAAGGAAACTTTATCTCTAGAAACGGTTGATTATTTTGGAGAACTTGTAAAAGAAATTTAAATTTGTAGAACTTGTAAAAAACCAATGTCATGGCAGAAAAATCAATGCTTGTAACAACTATGGAATGGAACGGTACACCGACATTCCGAATGATTCCTATTAACATCGACTGTCCTTATGTTGATGTAATCTTTGATCCACGTGAAAAAACACTTGCTGTAATTAGCTCAAGTGTAAAAGAAAAACCTCAAATGTTACCCAAGTTGAACGACAAGGGACAATTGATGCAAGTTCGTGGAAATGATTATGCTCAAGAGCGCCGTATTATGGAAGCTTATTACGAATACTATATCCAAGACCTATCGGATATTGAAACTTTTGTAAAGCACTTTGCTGTAAATGCTGATCATCCTGTTATTAAGACAGCAATCGAAACAGATTATAATAAGTGATTACAATAGTTTTATCCCGCGTCTATGAATCGTACATTTTGGATAATGGATTATGAGACAATTACTAATTGTTTCATAGCAGTTTTTGAAGCGTATGACCGGGATGAACGTAAAGTATTTGTAATCAATCGTGACAGAAATGATGCTGCAGCATTTATCAAATTTTTAGATGAATGTATTGTAAGTGACAGCTGGCATTTTGGTTACAATAATATTGCTTTTGACGCCCAGATTACGCAATATATCCTAGTTAATCGTGAAGCCATACTAAAAGGAACAAGTGATGAAGTCACTATGTTAATCTCTCAGTATGCTGGAACGGTTATTAATAAGTCTAGGAACAACGAATTCCACGATTTTAGAGAGGAAGACTTTTCCATTAAAGTGATTGACATATTTAAACTCAATCACTGGGATAATCCTGCAAAAAGATCAAGCTTAAAGTGGATACAATACTCATTAGACTGGAAAAATGTCCAGGAAATGCCGCATAAGCATACAGAACCAGTATTAACGAATGAAATACTGGACAATGTTGTGAGTTATTGTATTAACGACGTTGCTTCTACAAAAAACATATTTCATTACAAAGATGAGAATGGTGTAGAAGTAATGAAGGAACAAATTCGTTTACGTTCTGAGCTAAGCAAGCAATACGGAATAAATCTGTACAGTGCTTCAGAGCCTAGAATTAGTAAAGAAATGTTCTTACACTTTTTGAGTGAGCGTCTCAATCAGGATAAGCGAACTATTAGAGGGTATAGAACTAGCAGAAGCAGGATACAAATCAGTGATATTTTACTACCATACATTGAATTCCATACCCCGGAATTTAAAGCTATGTTCAACTGGTTTAAAAACCTAGGAGTAGATATACGTGAAGAAAACACTTCTGACACAGAAAGTAAAGGTCCCAAGTACACAATGCACTATAAAGGTGTTGAAACAGTGTATGGTCTCGGTGGATTACATGGTTGTGCTAAACCAGGTATCTACGAGGCAACAGACGATATGATTCTTGTGACAGCAGATGTTACTTCATTTTATCCCAATCTTGCTATCCGTAACAAATGGAGTCCAGCTCATATAAAAAATGATGTTTTTTGTGAGCTATATGAATGGTTCTTCGAGGAACGGAAGAAATACCCTAAAGGTTCTACCCTTAATTATCTTTTTAAGATTATTCTAAATTCTACATATGGTTTGAGTAAGAATGTTTACTCCTTCTTGTACGACCCTATGTTTACATTTAGAATTACTATCAACGGACAGCTTTTGTTAAGCATGTTGTATGAAATGGTTATAACCAGAATTCCTAATTCTGTTGCAATTATGCAAAACACAGATGGTTGTGAATTTCTTATACCAAAAGAATACAAAAGTGTTTTTGAACAAATATGTAAAGAATGGGAAGTAATGACCAGTCTTGAACTAGAAGTTGATGAATACAAAAAGATGATTATATCCGATGTAAATAATTATATCGCGATGTACAAAAAAGAAGGTAAAGAACCTAAATGTAAAGGTCGTTTTGAGTTTTCTAATCTAGCACTACACAAAAATAAATCATATCAGGTTGTACCTAAAGCATTATATGCATACTTTGTAAAAGGTATTGATCCTAAAAATTATTTAGAATCCAACAGAAATATTTATGATTATTGTGCAGGTGCAAAAATTAAAGGTGACTGGCACTTCGTGGAACGAAAAGTCATTGACGGATGCTACATTGAAAATCATTTACAAAATCTTGTAAGATACTATATCAGCAAGCATGGTGTAAAGATAATTAAGTGTAGCTCTGACGGTAGAGAAATACAATTGGAAAGTGGTAAATGGATGCAATCCATATTCAATGTATTTGAAGAAAAAGATTGGGATACTTATGACATTGATGAGTCCTTTTATCTTGATAAAATCTATCGTGAAATAGCAAAAATTGAGGAATCTAATCCTCTAGTAAATTCTAACAAGCAACTTACTTTATTTTAGTATGAAAAGAACCGTAAACGGATTCGATGCTTATAATCGAATCATTACAGCAGAACAACCGGCGCGTACTGACAGCTACACGCCTATTATGCACTCAAATGTAATTAGTCAAGTCCGGAAAGAAATTGGTAAAGCCGGATTTATTATTACTGCGGAAGACTACCGCAGTACCAATAATGGTCAAGTCGCTATTGGTAACTACAGGATCAACTATAAATCTGATCCTGATATTGAATTAACCGCTTCATTTATGAACTCTTACAACAAGCAATTTGCTTTCCGTTTCACCATTGGTGCAATGGTAAGAGTTTGCTTAAATGGGATGTTTGTAAGTGATGGTAAGTTTGGTTTCTTTAAGCGTGTTCACAAAGGTGATGCAGATATTTTATCTGGTAGTGTCATCAGTGACTATCTTAAAAATGCAGATGATTACTGGGGTACTCTTGTCCAGGCAAAGGATGAGTTAAAAGATAAGTCATTGAATAAAGCTGACAAATTCAATTTATTGGGACAGCTATTCTTTGACGACAAGCTTTTAACAACACTTCAGATGAATATTATCCGTAAAGAGATGGAAAACCCATCTTTTGAGTATGGTGTTCACAGTGATACAGCATGGGCTTTATACAATCATGTTACACTTGCTCTTAAAGAATCACATCCAGCAAACTGGATGGATGATCATTATGCAATTCATGATCGTTTTGCAGAGTATCTTGATCTGAGCAGTCACCGTACAAAGTACATGCATGAACTTTCTACTATCGGAAGTACTGAATTATCTTTTGCTGAGACTGACGGAGTTACGATTTCTGAAGAAATACCAGTTGAAGATTCATCAGTTATTCTGCTGTAAATAATAATCAGAGGGGTCCTTGTGACCCCTCATTATTTTTTTAACCATGAAAGATGTTATTATAGAATCCATTGAATCATTTTTCTCTAAGAAGAGAAAACACACTTCTTTTTATGTGGTCCGACGCTATTTGAGAATGAAATATAAAATTCAAATTTCAAAATCTGCATTGCTATCACGATTCAAATCTTTAGATAAACATGAATAAATCACCAAATCTTATTGGTATTTCTGGTAAAATTGGTACAGGTAAAGACACAGTTGCTACATTAATCAACATTATTTGTCGTTATCCTGATTTTTCTACATCAACAATAGAACATTTTTATACCAACAATAATAAGTTCATTGCAAAGATGTGGGAAATTAAAAAGTTTGCAGGTAAACTAAAGTCTATAGCTTCTATACTCACAGGTATTCCTGAGTACAGATTTGAAGACCAAGAGTTTAAAAAAGCATTACTAGGACCAGAATGGGGTTCCGTAAGTAAAGACAATCCTTTAAATGCAATAGAACCTTTTAGAGATATTGAATTCAATAATCTGATGTCTGTGCGAGAGTTTTTACAAAAGCTTGGTACTGACGCTATGAGAAAAGGACTTCATGACAATACCTGGGTAAATGCTCTTTTTACTAGCTATAGTAGTTCGTCCAAATGGATTGTTACAGACGTAAGATTTCCTAACGAAGCTGAAGCAATTAAGTCAAGGGGAGGGTTACTGATCAGAATGGTAAGAGACAATGCTGAAGTAAAATCAGATCATGCTTCTGAAACAAGTCTTGATGATTTTGAATTTGACATTTATCTAGTAAACGAAGGCAGTCTCGGAGAACTTATTGAAAAAGTAAAAGACATTGTTAAGCTTTACAACTTAAATATACCAGAGGATGAATATCATTCTCATAACGAAGGTTTCTTTTAATGTCTGACCTATGAAAAACCAAATCTACTATGTCATGGGTGGATTAAACCAACATGATATAGAATACGTTATTGAAGTCCCTTATGATGAAGATATTGTCATTATGAAATATTCTGATTCAACAAGCTGGGCAGAACATGTACGTAATACTAAAGTATTAGAAGCTCTAAACTCAGGTGATGGTTATAAAATTAACTGGACAAATAAACCAGGTAAAGTTTTAGACTATGCACAGATAGCAGAGCTTACAATACTACTCAACTTTTTAGATAAGTATGATGGTAAACCATTAAACTATACCTTTTTAAAAGCTGCTGAATAAAAAAACCCCTCGATAATGAGGGGTTTTCTTTATATAATAGTCGCTAACTTAAAGAGATTTAAGCATCTCAATAAGTTTAGGATGAGGGTAGACATCCACTTTATCTTTTCTTACAGAATTATGGGTATAAACACCAGCCTCACCTTTTAAAGCTCGTGGTGTAATGTCCCAAATGTCATCTTTATAGTCAATAGGAATTCCGTATTTCTCTTTCCACAGCAACAAAAGCTGTTTTGTAGACTCAATTTGAGCATCTGTATAATTATGAAAATACTTATACCCTTTAAAAGGTTTTTCAAGCTCACAAACTTCGTTTGCAGGGACCTCTCTATTTACATAATTATAAAACTTACCATCTTTGAGTGTAAGCTGACCCCAGTTACAAATCTCAATACCAATTGAAATTTTATCAAGACTCTGATAAGGTACTTTATGTTTTGTAAAGATGTCTTGCTTAAGACCCAAATGATAAGCCCAGAATTTTGAAGAAAATCCTTGCACTATTTGACCGTCTACAGACAATTTACCAGGTCCTGAAATAGAAACACATGTTGCAATTCTTTCCGTATTTGCTGCCCACCCTTTAAACACAGCTTCACCGCTTGAGTTACCAGCAGTGTGGTGAAGATAGATTTGCTTTTTAGGGAATACATCCTGCATATATTGACTTGCAGGAAATTCTATCTGTTTGATGTTCATTTGTTAGATAATTTAAGTTTCCACTGAGTACCGATACCAAAATAAGGACCTTGATCAGGAATGACCAGTCCATTTACATAGTAAACCTTATCTGACTTTGTTTTAAGTGAGAGATTTAACTCTGCACCGATAGTATTTAAACCGGTGTTTGTAAAGATTCCACCCCCTACGTACACCTGATTGCGTTTCTGTATTAGTGTCGTCTTTTCTTTTACGACAGGTAATGTATACTTATAGTCGTAAATCCTATTTCTTAGCTCATTGAATTGAACAGAATCAACAACAAAGACATATCCTAGAGAATCTAGCTTTAAAGTATCAGCATAAATATTTAACGCCGTATGCTCCTTTACCAGACTCTGAAATTGTTTCTTTAATACAGCATAGTTAGTATCCGGTAAATACTTTGTTTCACCCGGTAAATATGTAGTATCTCTTATGATTCTAGGTACTTTACGAACTATCAAAGAGTCTTTAGTAATGTATACTGTATCTATTTGAGTTTTTACTTCACCACCTGGTTCTGTAATAACAGAAGGTCCCGAGCAGGACCTTTGTAACAGAATGATTAAGACAAGTGCTCCTATTACTATTAAATAAAATCTATTCATTTGGTTTTCAATTAGTTACTATACGTCTGGGTCTTGTTTCTCTTCTTCCTTTTTAGTAGGTCTTTTCATAACTTGACCAAGAGTACCAATACCCAGCGCGGCAGCGCATAAAATCAAAAATCCATCAAATACGTACTGATGAATATTTAATGATTTCCCAATCAACCCTGTAATCAAATCTGCTATCAGCACAACAAGACAAGCAGCAAGCGCTACTAATCCAACGAAAGTTTTTTCGTTAATATCATTGTCGTCTCTAATAAGCTTTTTGAAAAATTCGAGCATCTTATTTCTTTTTAAAGTCAATATCATTTTCAGGCTTAACATAGTAAGTCTGACTTCTTTCTTCAGGAACTTGAGCTGGTCTAGCAGGAACACTCCCTGTTGTAGTAAATACATAGTTCTTTAACATCGATACATCTGATTCCAGTTGTTCGATCTTAACACGGTCAGCGCTCTGGTTCGTCAGTAGCAACTTTACGTCAGCACGCATCTCGGTAATATCCCTCCACAACAGGATACCGACCAGTCCTATAAGCATAGGACTCGCCCACTCTTTGACAGTGCTGATAACTTTTTCTTTGTCTTGCATGGTAGATTATCAAATAGATTGAAAAAAATTTTAATAATTCTACCACCTCCCTCATATAAAATATACCCAATAGTTTCGAGTTCTCCAAGAAATTCGTTTACTTTGTAGACCTTTAGCTAGAATAATTTACCCCTATGATTTCAAAGTACTGTAACAGAAGCGTTTGTAGTTTTTGTATGAAAAATTCGGAAAAATTCATGCACAATCGAACGAGACTTCCTGTAGAACTTTGTAAATTATATATGTAACTCCGATTTATTTATTGACCCTTCATGTCCTTCAGTTTCATAGGACGTGGGAGGTCTTTTTGTCTCTATATGCAACTAACAAAACTCTAAGAATATGGGAATTTTTGACAAGCGTATCGCTTTTAAGCCGTATGAGTATCCTGAAATTATCAAGTACAGGGATGCAATTAAACACAGTCGCTGGGATGTTGAAGAATTTAACTTTGACAGCGACGCCTATGATTTTAAGCACAAGCTTTCTGTTTCAGAAAAGGAAGCTATTAAAAGAACTCTTCTAGCTATTTCTCAGATCGAAATTAGCGTGAAGACCTTCTGGGCTAAACTAGGAGAGCACATTCCTAAACCAGAATTTAATGCAGTAGGTATCACGTTTGCTGAAAATGAAGTAGTCCATTCAGAAGCATATTCAAAGCTTCTGGAAGTATTAGGATTCAACAGCGAATTTGACCTACTCTTACAAAACCCCGTTATTGGAGGAAGAGTCGAGTACTTGACAAAGTACCTGAAAAACAGTGGTGACAATGCTAAACAAGTATACACACTCAATTTGGCACTGTTCTCTATGTTTATTGAAAACGTATCTCTGTTTAGTCAATTTGCTATTGTCAAATCCTTTATTGAGAAAAAGAACCTTCTTAAAGAAGTAGACACAGTTATTGAAGCTACTATGAAAGAGGAGATTATTCATGCTCAATTGGGTATGCACGTAATCAATCTCATTAAAAAAGAATATCCTGAATGGTTTGATCAAGATTTCTATGATAAAATTTACCGAGCATGTAAAAAAGCTTTTGATGCTGAGGTAAAAATCATTGACTGGATATTTGAGGAAGGCGAAATAGATACTGTATCTAAAGAAGCTGTTGTAGAGTTTATCAAAAATCGCTTCAATAACTCTCTTACCGCTATTGGCGGAGAAGAATTATTCGAAATAAACGAAACAGTATTGTCTGAACTCTATTGGATGGTTGAAGCAATCTACGGATATGTTCGTAATGACTTTTTTAATACACAAGGAACAAACTACACCAAATTTCAAAAATCAATAACAAGTAAAGATCTCTTTTAATATGGCAAAAATGGACTGGTATACTCCCTTAAGTGAGGAGTTTATGGGAAGAGGATATTTTCACAATGATAGCACTATATCTGATAGAATCGATGCAATTGCTAAACTTGTAGGTGACACCTATAAGAGTAAAGAAATTGAATCAAAGGTTAAAGAATATATAGAGAACGGTTACTATGTATTACCGTCTCCTGTATGGAGCAACGCCGGGACCGGAAGAGGTTCAGGTATTTCCTGCTTTAACACACATATCAGTGACAGCATCGAATCTATTATACGGGGAAATGCTGAAGTAGGTATGCTCTGTAAAATTGGCGGTGGTACATCAGGATACTTTGGTGAAATTCGACCCGCTGGTAGCAAAATTTCTACCGGCGGGGAGACTTACGGTGCAGTACATTTTATGCAAATGTTTGATACTACCAAAAATGTAATTTCTCAGAACAATGTTCGCAGGGGTGAGTTTGCTGCTTACCTGGATATTACACACGGGGATATCAAAGATTTCTTACGTATTAATGCGGAAGGTCATAAACTACAGCGTTTTCCGTTTGGTGTTTGTGTTTCTGACAAATGGTTAGAAGACATGAAAGCGGGAGATATGGATAAACGCGAGCTGTGGGCAATGGTTATTGATTCTAGAAACCGTACAGGATTTCCTTATATTTTCTACACCGATAATGTAAACAATAACACAGTAGACGTTTATAAAGACAGTGGTGCGCGAATCAACTCTTCAAACATGTGTACAGAAATCCTTCTTCCTTCTACAGAAGAAGAGTCATTTGTATGCGACCTGGTTGGAATGAACCTGGTTAAGTTTGATGAGTGGAAAGATACAGATGCTGTGAGAATTGCTGTTTATATAGCTGATGCTGTTTTACAGGAGTTTATTGACAGGTATAAAGAAACACCATTTGTATCTAGAGCTATACGTTTTGCTGAAAGACACAGAGCTATTGGAATTGGTGCTTCAGGATATCACTCTTATTTGCAAAGTCACATGATTGCATTTGAGTCACTTCCTGCAAAATTCTTAAATGTTCAAATCTTTCAGACTATTCAAAAACAAGCATGGGCTGCGTCAAAAGAAATGGCTGAGCTTTATGGTGAACCCGAAGCTCTAAAAGGATACGGTAGACGTCACACAACACTCACAGCTGTAGCTCCAAATACTTCTTCGTCGTTTATTATGGGACAGCAGTCTCAATCGATTGAACCTTATACATCTAATTACTATATCAAGAAGACAGCTAAAGTCAAGCACGCTGTTAAAAATCCGTACTTGAAAGAACTTCTAGCTCAAAAAGGTAAGGATACAATGGATGTATGGGAATCTATCTTACAAAAAGCCGGCAGTGTTCAACACTTAAGTTTTTTGTCAGACGAAGAAAAACTAGTCTTTAGAACCTTTATGGAGATTTCACAAATGGAAATCATCATCCAGGCAGCTCAAAGACAAAAGTTTATTGATCAGGGACAGTCATTAAATCTTATGATTCACCCTGCAACCCCTACCCGGGACATTAATACTATTCTTTTAAAAGCTCATGAGCTTGGTATCAAGACCTTGTATTATCAACTAGGTCAAAATGCTGCACAGGAGTTTGCAAGAGATATTCTAAGCTGCGAGTCTTGCGCAGGTTAATATTTAAAAGAGCTTGAGGTCGCAATATGTGACCTCAAGTTTCTTTAAACCAACCATCCTTATGAATAGCAAAAACAAAGTAGAACTAATTGGTTATTATGGTTCAGATCTTACTCATGCTCAATCTGCATGGACTTCTACAGCTAGAGATCTGACCGAAGAAAAACTAAATCGCATTGACAGTTTACTGACAATGCTTGCTTCGGAAGGACATCACACACCTTTTGAAAAATCCAGTTTACATTTTTTAGTTACAGTAGATCAAGCAACTCATATTCATTTACTTAAACATCGTATTGGTGTAAGTATTAATGGTGAAAGCGCGAGATACAAAGAACTAAAAGAAGATAAAGCGTATATCCCAGATGACTGGAATGAACGCTGGCAGAT
>SXGQ01414945.1_pt1 | contig 48872 bp, 38 predicted proteins | sample 3178371 | NCBI WGS metagenome assembly SXGQ01 (sample SAMN11356859, study PRJNA531348) | freshwater metagenome | isolation source: freshwater sample F1-20 | place: China: Fuxian Lake, Yuxi | collected 2017-12-25 | reverse complement strand
GGCGCTTTAGCAGGTCTCGCCCTACGCCCACCTCGTCTCGGGCGGCAAAGCCACTGTCGCGCGTATGTTCGTTAACAACGCCAACGGTCAACGCGGCCTCGTCTGCCAATATGACGTGGTGTGTTTCGATGAAGTGTCCGGCATCTCCTTCGACCAAAAAGACGGCGTGAACATCCTGAAGGGCTACCTGGAGTCCGGTGAGTTCAGCCGGGGCAAAGAGAGCATTCGCGGTTTCGGCAGCGTCGTCATGGTCGGCAACTTCGATGTGGACGTAGCCCACCAGCAGCGCGTCGGCCACCTTCTCGGCCCGCTCCCGCCCGAGATGCGCGACGACACCGCGTTCATGGATCGCATCCATGCCTATTTCCCCGGTTGGGATATTCCGAAGGTCAGCCGCGACCAGCTCACCGAGCATTTTGGCCTCGTCAGCGATTTCCTCTCATCGTGCTGGAATCACCTCCGCGCCCAATCGCGGGTGAACAAGCTCCAAGGCCGGATCCAATTCGGCGGAGCCCTGAGCGGACGCGATACCAACGCGGTGCAGAAAACCATGAGCGGCCTGCTCAAGCTCATGTTCCCCAACCCCGACGCCGAAATCCCCGACGACGCCATCGAGTGGGCGGCCCGCATCGCCCTCGAAAGCCGTCGCCGCGTGAAAGAGCAGCAAAAGCGCATTGGTTCGGCCGAGTTCCGCAACACCCATTTCAGCTACACCATCGGCGCGGATGGAGTGGAAAAGTTCGTATCCACCCCAGAGTTGCAAAGCGAAGACAGCATCGGCAGCGACCCGCTCCCGCCCGGCCAGGTCTGGGCTATATCGCCCGGCGGTCAGGACGAGAACCCCGGCCTCTTCCGCATCGACGTTACCGAAGGCCCCGGTAGCGGCGTCAAAATCCTCAACCAGCCTGCGCCCGCGCCCTTCAAGGAAAGCGTGCGCTGCGCCGAGCAAAACCTCTACACCCGCGCCAAGACCCTCGTCGGCGACCGCGACCCGCGCTCGCATGAGTTCACCGTGCAGCTCCGCGCATTCGATGCGTCCAAGAGCGGTTCCGCCACCGGCATCGGCGTCATACTCTCACTGTGTTCCAGTCTTCTCCAAAAGAACCTCAAGGGCGGCCTGGCCGTCGTCGGAGGACTCAACCTCGGCGGTTCGATTGAACCGATCTACAACGCCGTGAGCATCGTAGAAATCGCCGCCGAAAAAGGCGCATCGACGCTTCTGCTACCCGTCTCGACCCGGAAGCAAATGATGGAATTGCCGGACGAGTTGGCGACCAAAGTGAACATCGTCTTTTACGCCGACGTGCGCGACGCACTGTTGAAAGCCTTGGCGGAGTAATGGTCAGATACTCGCCTGGGGCTCGAACTTTTGGTACGTGGCCGTGCCGCGAGCTCAGTTCAACATGACGAGATGAACGTTGAGCTACCAAGGGGCGGCTAACCTTAGCCGCTGTCCCTTTTCCGGCCCGTGAAGACGTCGCTAAAGGAGAAATATTCCCGTGTTCACTCATCCAATCAGGTCGCCCTGAAAGCTGATCTAAGGCGCGCTGCCGCTCAAGGCGATCAGCGTCGTCGCCCATCAGGAGAAATCCATTCGCCACACTCACCTAACCCAGGGAGGCGCGCGGACTGAGTAAGCTAGAAAAGAGCCGAGTCTCCAACAGCCGTCAGTCTAACATAGCCTGCGGTCATTCACGCCAATTTGGCGGTCGGCTGAAGCCCAAAACAATTATCCTTTCAATCAGGAGGTGGGTCCGCCGTTGTCCTACCCGTGTGTGTAGTATACGCGCCATGAACGAATCACCTCAGGCCGGTCGGCAAACATCCAAAGGTCTGATCGATATGGCATCTCACGTCTCGGGCAGCTTGGTCCTCGGCGACGTATTTCTCCGCCGATGAGCCTGCAAATTCATCTATCAGCAAAGAATGACGAACTGCTCGCCAACCTGCGACCACGCTTAGCCGCGTCCCGTCTAGGAACCGTAGCCGAGGCCGCAGGGATTCCACGTCCGATTCCCGTGCTGCTACCGTCGACTCAATTGGGCGACTGGTTGCAAGTTCAGCTCGCCCGCGATCTAGGGCTAAGCATGGGCTTTGAATTTCTCCAGCCAGCCGCCTTCTTCAAACGGCAGTTCGCCGCCGGCGCTACTGGAGCCGAATTTGCGAAGGCCCACGCATTCTGGACGCCGGACCGCCTTCGATGGCACATCCTGCCAGAAATTGATCTCATCGCATCCAAGCTGGGTCTCGACGCCGGAAATCCGTTTACCCCGCGAGACCGCTTTGCGTTCGCGCAGTTGCTCGCCCAACAATTTGATCGCTACGCCCGATACCGCCCAGACCTACCGGCGCACTGGGATGCCAACAGAAGCGCGTGGAAAGCGAACGGTGACGAACTCCCCGAATCCGCGCACACGGACGAGGCTTGGCAGCGGAAACTTTGGCGTAGTCTGAGCCAGAGCGGGGCAATCCCTCCCCACCCTGCCCGCCTGCTCCACAGCCTAAGGACCGAGTCGCCGGTAGCTTCCAATGCCCCCCTTTTCGTAGTCGGCACGGATCGCCTCGATCCCCTGTTTCTGCGCACATTGGCGGTGCTCTCTGAACAAGGACAGGCGATTGAGCTGCACCTCCTGTTACCGTCCCTGGGTTATTTGGGCGATGTTTCTCGGCGGCAGCGCCTCCTAGCGTCGGGCGAGCAACTCAATGCAGAGACCGCCATCGAGTCCGGTAGCCATCCGTTGCTCGCTTCGCTCGGTCAGCAAGCGGTCGGCACCTTCCTACTGCTCGATACCTTGACCCAGGACTACGCGGAATGGCCGGCTAACGATTTTGATGAGCTCGAACTTCCGGCGGTTAGACCGTTGCTCCAACGGATCCAGGCCGACATCCGGCACCAACGTCCCCCGATCGCAACCGGGGCAGACGCCGCCTCAAATGACCTTCGGCCGCGGCTTGAGTCGGCGGATCTTAGTTTACGAATTCACTGCTGCCACAGCGCGCGTCGCGAATTGGAGGTCCTGCGCGACGAACTGCTGCGGGCTTTTAGGGACATCCCCGGCCTGCAACCCGACGAAGTCATGGTAGCCGTCACCGACTTCGATGCCTATGCGCCACTGGCCCAGTCGATCCTGAAGTCAGGCCCAACCCCCCTGCCTGTGCGGTTGACTGCCATCCCGGCCCGCGAGGCTAACCCCATCACCGTCGCCTTGCTCGAACTGCTGCGACTTTCCCTAGGCCGGCAGACCGCCAGTGAATTGGTCGAAATACTGAACCTCGCGGCCATCCAGCAACGCATGGACTTGGCGGACGAGCCCGCGGTACTCGCGCAATTGGCCGATGCGATTCGCCACACGGGCCTCACTCACGGTCTCGATTCCTCCGATCGCACCACGGCGGACGACACCGGCACTTGGCGCGCTGCTTTGGATAGACAACTGGCAGGCTCGTGGTTCGGTCCCGAGGCTACGGCGCGGGACAGGGCCGGTTCGTTCGTGCATCCGTTGGCCGGCGACCTTCACCACGGGGATGAAGCACGGTCTCGTTACATGGGCTGGCTCACCCAACTCGCCCGTCACTTGCGGGTTTGGAGTAAACCGACTCACGCGGCCGGTTGGGCGGAGCGATTGGAGGCCGCAGTGGACGATCTGCTCTATTCGACGGAAACAGACGATCACGCCGCGGCGACACGGCGGCTCATTGCAGATCTAGCGCGGGTGACGGCCGAGACACCGCTCGACGCCGGCACCATGCTCGACTGGCTCCAGCCTCAACTCGACAACGCCACGAGTCTCCACACCAGCATGGGCGGCGAAATCCTACTCGGGCGCCTCGATCAAATCCACGGCCTACCCTGCCGCGTCCTTGCGATTCTCGGTCTACAAGACGGCGCGTTTCCGCGTGCTGCCCGCCGTCCCGCTTGGGATCTGCTCGCCTATCAACCGGAACGCTTCGACAGCGATCCGCGCATTCAGGATCGGCAATGGTTTCTCGACGGTCTCCTCGCGCCTAAAGATCGCCTGATTCTGAGCGCAGCCAATCGTAGCTTGCGCACCGCCCACGACGGGCCCTTGTCCGCCGCGATTGAGGAGTTGTTGCGGGTTGCCGCCGACACCGTTCGTCCGACCGACGGTTGGGCTACTGTAGCGGAACAGTTGGTCGTGCAGCACCGCATCCAGCCCTTCTCGTCGGATTATTTCAGCCCGGGAAGCAAACTCCCCCAATCGTTCGATGCCGCCGCCGCCCAAATTGGGGCCGACCTGATCCGCCCGACCGCCGATCCAGTGCATCCGTTTTATTCTACCGAGGGCAAATCCGGGGTGGCTCCGAACGAGGTTCAAACTATCACCCTCGTTCAGCTCATCCAATTCTGGCGGGATCCCGCACAAGCGTGGCTCAAGGCCCTGCAATTGGAGATCGCTGAGGACGACGCCGATGACACTGACCTCGATGATGCGCCGGTGACCCTGGGCGCTTTGCAGACCTACGCGGTCCGAGCAGAAGCGCTCGCCACTAAGCTCTCGCCCATGGGTTCCGCCGCCGATTTTTCCCGATCGAAGTTGGCGGCCAACCGGGCTTTGCCACCAGGCGCTTTGGGCACGCTGACATGGGAACTCCAAGAGCGCGAAATTGAAACCCTCGCCGCATCGCTCGCGCCACTAAAGCAACAGGTGGCGGCTAAATCAATCGACGTCACCGCGGCACCGGGTGTTCGACTGACGGGAGAGGTTCAATTCGCCCACACGTCAGACGGGGGCCCATGGGTATTGTGTTATCGAACGAGCAAATTTGAGAATAATCCCAAGTATCGCCTCGAGGCGTTTATCCACTCGCTCGCAGTCACGGTGCAGCTCGACCAGCCGGTAGCCTGCTACCTGCTCGGTCTGGACCTGTCTACGCCGAAGCAAATCCCAGGACTTTCGGTCGAAGCCGCCCAACGCCAACTGGCGGCTTTGGTCAGGGGCTACCAGGACGGTCAGCGTCAACCGCTTTGCTTCGCGCCGACGACCAGCCACGTGCTCGCCGAGGCCCTCGCCAAAGGCAAAGATACAGAGTCAGCTCTCGAATCGGCAAAAACCAAATGGAGCGAGACCGGGTTTGGAGACGCCCCGAGCGGCGAGGGCCTTGCACGGGCAGCCCAACTTGCTTGGCGCGATCGGGACCCCTTCAAGGAAACCCAATGCTCGTTCTGGCTCTTTTGGAGCGAGCAAATTTCCGCTCCCTTGAGCCAATGGTGGAAGGGGTTTGATAGCAGCGTCGCGTCGCCCGCTGCTCCGGCCAAAACGTCCCACAAAAAGGCCTAATCACCATGCCTGCTTTTTCAGAATTGGACTTACTTGGATCGAAGATTGAGCCGGGGTTGACCGTGATCGAAGCGAGCGCCGGCACCGGCAAGACTTACTCGATCAGCCATCTCGTTCCGCGACTGCTTTTGGAGGGGGCTCTACCCGACCTTTCCCAACTTTTGCTCGTCACCTTTACGAGGGACGCAGCCCGGGAACTCGCCGAGCGCGTGCGGCGGGTTCTTGCAAAACTGGCCGCCCCGGCAGCCAGCGACGAGCCGAAGCAAGTCCCCCACATTGCCGCTTTGCGGCCCTTGCTAGAGAACGCCGAGGCCCGGACGCGGCTCAATCGGGCTCTGCTCGATCTCGATTTGCTGGCGGTTTCAACCATCCATGCGTTTTGCCAGCGCACCCTCCAGCAAGAGGGCAGTCTCTGCGGGATGCCGGTGTTGCCCGAAGTCACGACCGACGACAGCGAGCACCTGAACCCGATCGTCCACGAATTATGGGTATCCATTCTCGCGACCGACGCCACAACCGCAGCCTTGGCAACGGCTCTTGGTTGGAAGCTCAGTGACGCCCTGAAGCTGATCAATAGCCTCAGGCGCGCTCAAAGCCCCAAGACGGAACCCGCCTTGCCAACCTTCGACACGCTGCGGGCCAACCTCAAGGTTCTCAGCGGCGCCTTGACCGACTCCGAGTCGTTCGAATCGGCCATGGCTATTTTGGGCCGCGTAGAACCCGGCGGCTGGAACAAAGGCATAGAAAATGCAGCCGAAGTAATCCGCCGGCTGCGTCCCCTCCAGAACGGCTCCCTAGAAACGCTCTCTTTTTGGCAAAGCTTGGCCTTTGCGGCCGAGGTGCCCGGTAAGGTCAAAGCCACATCGAAAATGGGCAAGACTCTGAGAGCAGAGATCGCGGCTCATCCGTGGTTCACGGCGCTGGATCGACTTTTCACCCTGACCCAGCGCCTTGAGTGGGCTTGGCAACAGCACCTCGCAGCCGAGGCCATCCCCAAGCTCGCCGTCGTCATGGCGCAACGCCGTCTGATCACTCAAGACGGGTTGATCGGGGCACTTTACCGCGCCCTACACCGCACGAGCCCGGAGGGCGCAGAGCAATCGGCGCGTTTAGCGGCCCATCTAGCCGCTCGTTACCAAGTGGCCCTGATCGACGAATCCCAGGACACGGATCCACGCCAACTCGCGATCTTTCAGCGCATCTTCAATCACCCCGATCACCGCCGGCGCCTGATTCTCGTCGGCGATCCCAAGCAGGCCATCTATAGCTTTCGCGGCGCCGATCTCTCGACCTACTTGGCCGCCCGCACTACCGCCGATGCCGGCTACACCCTGACTCACACGCATCGTGCACCGGCGCCGTTGGTCAAAGCGCTCAATCAACTCTTTCAGCGGTCCCAGGCGTTTCACCACCCAGACATGCAGTTCAAGCCGGCTGAATCGGCGTTGGCTTTTGATCGGCGGCTGCTGCGAAACGGCCAGCCTTGTTCCCGCCTTGAAGCGTGGATTGTGCCGGAGGCAGACCAAGCGAGCTACTCCGCTCAGGGCCGGCGCGTGACCGCGATTTCAGCCCAAATGGCGTCGACCATGGTCGATCTACTCCAGCACGGCAAAATCGAGACGCACTTCCGCGAGGGTCGCGAACGCGAGATCAAGCAGGTGACGCCCAAAGATTTTGCGGTCTTGGTTTCGACCAATAGCCAAGCCGAGGCGATGGCCGCGGCGCTGCAAGCGCGGGCCGTGCCCGTCGTCATTAATTCCGGCTCAGATGTCTTCGCTTCCGAGGAGGCAAGTGAACTTCACCTCCTCCTGCACGCCTTGCTCGATCCCCGGAAACTGCGCCTTCAGCGCAGCGCGCTAGCGACGCGATTGCTCGGGCTCGATGCCACCTCACTGGCGGATTTGGACCAGGTTGGTTCCGACGGACAACAACCCTCACTCGTGTGGCAGGAGCGTTTTCAACGTTGGCACCAAACGTGGATGGTTCGAGGCTTGGCCGCGCTGTTTACCGGTTTGGAGCAGCTCGACATCGGGCTCACGCGGCGCCTCGCGTTAGTCCCGCTCACCGGAGAGCGCCGCGCCACCAACTATCGCCAACTTACGGACCTGCTTTTGGAAGCCACACGCGACGAGGCCCCCCGGCCTGAGGAAACCGTGCGCTGGCTCGGACAACAAATCGCGCGAGCCGAAGAACGGTCGCAATCCGAGGAGCGCCAGTTGCAGCTATCGAGCGACCGCGAAGCCGTGCAGATCGTCACCATGCACAAGGCCAAGGGCCTGGAATACCCGCTGGTTTTTTGCCCATTTTTGGCCGAATCCATCAAGGAGCACAAAGGAGTCGCTCAAATCGCAGCACCGGCCGGCAACGCGGGAGAAACTTCATCGGATCTGCTGATCCACCTCGATCTGCTTGATGACACAAACAGGGAGGCCCGCGTCCGGGAACTCATGGCCGCGCAACTTGAGGAACGCCTTCGCCTCGCCTACGTCGCCCTGACCCGCGCCCAAGTGCGGGCCTGGATTTGTGTTTATAGCGGGACGGCTAAATCGGATCACGGCAGTGCCTTGGACTGGCTTCTACGCTCCGATGCCGACCTCTCAGCCTATTCCTCCTACTCGGCGGCCTGGGGGGAATCAGCCAAAACGAACCGGAGCGACCATCACCGAGCCGTGTTGCTCGCCCTTGGCGCCAAACGCCACGACGACGCGTTGCCCGACACTCTCATCACGTTCCGTGATCCACCGCTTCCAACTGAGGATCGTTTTAAACCGCAGGCTACAACGGAAGCACCCAAATCCGGGATGTCGGCACTAGCGGCGACAATCATTCCACCCAGTTGGAGGGTCACTTCGTTTTCAACGCTCACCAAAGAGAAGCACGCGCACGGCGCGGTTACACCCGCAGAGCCGGTCCCAAGCACCCCGGCAACTCTCTCAGCTGCGCCGGCTGCACTCTTTCTCAACGCCCCAGGTGGAGCCGCCGTCGGCACCGTAGTTCACGATTGGATCGAAACCTGGGATCTGACTCCCATCGATTCCGAAGCCTTTGCCCAGCAACTCAACGCCACCCGCCTACCTGCTCCCCGCAAAGACCAGCCAAACTGGACCGACGCTTTGAGTGAGCTCTTTTCAACCCTGCGGGTGATTCGCCTGCCAGGCTACGGCGACACCCCATTGCATGAGATTTGTCCCGAGCCGCACGGCTCGGAATGGCACTTCCATCTCCCCATCGCCGGCGCACTCAGCGTCGGAGCATTGGCCCGATGCTTTGAGGAGCATGCCGCCCCTGATCAGCGTTCCTACGCGGCATCGCTCGCTGCCCTTTCAGATGAAAAATTCCATGGCCTGCTCCAGGGCTTCATCGATCGGTTGGCACGCGTGGGTCCGGCATGGGGCGTGATCGATTGGAAAACCAATCGACTGGGGTCCACCCTGGCCGACTACGACCAAGCCGGGTTGCTCAACTGTGCGATGAGGGACCACTACCTCCTCCAAACTCACCTCTACCTCGTCGCACTCCGCCGCTACCTGAGAGCCCTCGGTCTTGGCGGGCAAAAGATCGCCGGAGCCTGGCTGGTATTTCTGCGGGCCATCGCGCCCGAGGAAGCCCGTGGGGTCCTTCACATCAATCCATCGGAAGCCATGCTCGATGCCCTCGATCAGTTGTTCGCTCCGGCCTCCCAACCCATCGCATGAGCACCTGGACCTCTCCAACATCCATCGCACCGGAGATCGATTTGCTTGTTCGCCGTTGGAACCTGCCACCGGAGCGCAGCAAAGACGTAGAGCAATTGCTGAAGGCTCAACGCGAAGGGAGCACAGCCTACCTCCTTCCTGATGATACACCGCGTGACACCCAAGCTTGGGGCTCTGCATGTCAGGTAATTGAGCACCACTCGGCCACCGGGGCCCCGTCGCCGTTGGTCTTACGCCACCATGAGGGACGCGCGTATTTGCAATCATGGCGTTTTTTCAGCGCCGAGCAGGCCATCGCCAAAGAAATCATCGTCCGCGCTAACCGGTCGGCCCCGAAGCTACTCCAGCCGGTGAGTTTACTGCTCACGGACCTCGGACCAAACCAAGTGAACGAGCGGCAAGCCGCCGCTATCACCTGCGCCCTCGAACACACGCTCGCATTGATCGTCGGCGGGCCCGGAACCGGGAAAACCCACACGCTCGCCCGGCTCATCGCGTTGCTCGTCGCCGACAACCCCGAAAAATTGCCCATCATCCACCTGGCTGCACCCACCGGAAAGGCGGCCGATCGCATGAAAGAGGCGGTCGAAACTGCGGCGGACCGACTGCCTGCCTCACTCCCCCTACGAACCAAGGAACTGCTAAAGGCCGCTGCGGCGGGTGCTTCGACGCTCCACCGATTACTTGGCTTCAATCCGTCCACGGGGCGATGCCGCTACAACTCCGAGCGTAGATTACGATGCGATGTCTTGATCATCGATGAATGCTCGATGATCGATTCGCTGCTATGGCTGGCGCTCCTCGCGGCCCTCGAGCCCAACACCCGGCTCGTGCTTGTGGGCGATCCCCACCAACTGGAGAGCGTTTCCGCCGGGAATGTCCTCGGGTCTATCGTTCGATTTGCAAAGGCCACACCCGGATCGGCCCTCGATCGCGTCCAAGTCGAACTCACCGAGAGTCAGCGATTCCGCAATCGCGCAGGAATCGGCGCACTGGCTAAGGCCGTGGTGAACTGCGACGCCGACTCCGCCGTGCTGCTGCTGGAAACTCATGCCGTGCCGGCCGACGGCTCGGCGCCGGCCGACGGGCTCACATGGCTCGGCGATCACAACGGGCGTTTCAATTGGGAAAAGCTACCCAACACCATTCAGGCGGCCATCACCGCAGTGGCTGACGCCCCCAACGCTCCGGAGGCGCTCGCGGCCCTCGCTCAGATCAGGCTCCTCACTGCTCACCGCGAAGGGAGCATGGGGGCGGCTGGGCTCAACGAGGCAATCCAACGCCACCTCGGACAAAGGCGGGCGGTCAAGCGCGCCCCAAACCGTCCGATAATCATCGACCACAATGATCCAGAGACCGGTCTGACCAACGGCTCGATCGGCATCATCATGGAGGTAGAGGGCACCAGTGCGGCGTATTTTCCTCCCGCCTCCGCCGGTGCTCCACCCCGAAATATTCCCCTCGGCCGAATGCCGGATTTCAGTCCGGCGTGGGCCCTGACGATTCATCGGTCGCAGGGCAGTGAATTCGATCAAGTTGTCGTCGTTTTACCTCCTGACGAAAGCCCGCTAGCCAGCCGGGAACTCATCTATACCGCGATTACCCGAGCTAGCCAGTGCGTCCACGTGTGGGGCGGTGAACCAACCGTGCGAGCAGCTCTACAAACAAAAACAGAGCGATGCACGCTTCTTGGATGTAGTCTCGCTGCGGAATGAACGGGCCCGAGCCACATCGATCCTTTCGGGATTAGGCTGAAGTTGAACGTTTACGTACCAAAATGCCAAAGCCGAACAAAGATGATGTCGAACGCTTGAGCCGTGGCGGACCAACGCGCACGAAAATTGGCAGTCGGGGGATTGGGCACCGTCTAACCCAGAAAGAGAGGCTGCTTTTTGAGGCCGCCAAAAAGCATGGGTTTCTTAAAACTCCCGCAAACGGCATTCGTTCTAACGTCATTAATGTTTATCGCCTCTGGTGCGCGGCTGAGGGGCGCAACTTTATCGTCAAAAGTGGCTCAACGCGGTGACGGCGCGCTTCTAGGGCCCGTCTTCAAAATCGAGGAGAGTGGAGGGCACCAAGCGGAGGAATGAGAACGGGCGGATGATCCCAAGAATATTGAGCGGGGCCCGGTGGACGGGCCTAAAAAAATTAACCGTGTGGGGCTGAAAAGCGGCTGGCGAAGCAGCCGAGGAAGACCGAGGCACGCCGACCGGCCGTCAACTTCCGGCCGGCGGCAGGGAAAAGGCCTGTGCCAGTCGTTCGATTTCCGCGCGCGGCAGCCGAAGGTTCGCGGCGACCGTCCGCCACTGACCGATGGCTACCCGCACGCGCTGAAGAATCTTGGCCGCGTGCGCCTGGGTGAGGCCGTAGAACTCGGCCGTAGCCAAGGCGAGAGCTACGTCGGGCGTGGGATCGCTGGAGTCGATGGCCAGCTGGTGGTGGGTTCGTTCGATGTTCGGATTGAGATCGTAGGCGGGCGCGAGGCGCCAGCCGTCGGCGGACAAAATGAAGCCGTGGTTGCGGAGGTGATCGTCGCGGTTGGAGACGAGGATGTTGAAAATGATGCGCGTCCACAGTTCGCGCAGATCGGTTCCTTTGTGCACCGGGCTGCCTCGCGTGCTGAGAAATTCGGCGAGTTCCAGGTAACTGGCGTTCTCGCCATCCTGTCGGTTCAGGAGCGTCATCGCGGACACGAAGAAACGCCTCCGGCCGTTCGCGAGCCGGTCAAACCGGCGGCTGGCAAAGGTCCGATGCCGGCTGCCGAGACTAAGGAGCTGGGTGTCGGGGACATTCAGGCCGGCGGCTTTGGCGAGCTGATGCACGACCATTTCCCAAGCGCCGATGTCGCGGCGGTCCTCGCGGCTCGGAAACTTGGCGATCCACAAGGCTCCGTCCGGATCGGTGAAATTTGCTTTGGGCCGGGCGCCGCCGAGCGAACTACCGGGGGCCAGCAGGGCGGTCAGCCATTGGCGAAACTCGGGTTGCTCGTCGGCATCCGGCGCTTCGAGCGCCAGGGACGCGGCTTCGAGTTCGCGCAGCGAGGCGACGGGCGGCGCAGCCAAATGGCGGTCGTTATCCAAAAACGGCGAGTCGGAGTCCTGTCGGAATCGGAGAGCACCCATCCGGCAGCTGTCATGCACGCCGAGGAGATAGTCCCATTCCGTGAGGCTTCGGGGGTGTCGTTTTTCCTCGCGGGCCTTGAGGGTTTCGCGACGGTCGAGCAGGAGGCGACCCCAGCGGTCGGGCGCGGAATCTGTGAAAATCCGAAACACGCCCGCGGGCTGGCTGGGATAGCTTTCGGCATCGTGCAGTTGCAGGTCCGGGTCGATTTCGAAGGTATTCGGCCGGCGCAACCAATCGGGGTCGTAGGCGAAAGAAAAAACTGAGTGACCGTGACCCGCTGCGTGGAAGAGCGTGCCGACACGGCAGAGCGCCTCGACGATGTCGGCATCGAGGCAGACATCGATTTGTTGCCGGTTGTCGCCGGCAGACTTTTTCGCGCTGGCACTCATGGCGAGGAAGGTGCGGGCGGAACGGGATCGTTGGCGCCGGCCGATGTTTTTTGAGAAGCCGATGCGCGACGCGGGGCGACCTTGCGGGTCGGCAATTTTAAATCTTGGAGTTTGCGGCCAAGGACGTCGTCGCGAGCGACGAGATCGAGGTCGCCTTGGAGGCCCAGGACGCGGAGCACACTGGCGTAGGTGGCGAGGCTGACGCCGGGGTCGCCTTCTTCGACGCGGTAGAGGGTTCCGCGGGCGACGCCGGCACGTTTGGCCACGGATTCGGCGGAATAACGCCGACGCAATCGGGCGACGCGAAGGCGCTCGCCGAGCGAGGCGAGTTGGCGGGTCGCAGACGGGAAGAGCGTGGGCGTGATTCGCGGCATAATGTCTTATACATTGTTCATTCGGTAGTGTTTTTGTCCAGAGTATAAGACGCGAATCCTCAAACGGCGATGAAGGGGCGCTGGGGTGAAAGGTTTGTCTGGCGGGTGTCGCCGGAGTTCCGCGCGCCGTTCCCTGCGGTGCTTTGTCGAGGCGCGTCCGGCCCCGAACGCCAACGCATCTACGACGTGTGTAAGCCCGGTTGCGGCGGCGTGCAGTGTGAGTCCGCTTTTCGCCGCTACTATGGCCTAGTCGGCTGAGATATTCTTCTTATTCCCTAGCTTCGATCACTAGGGATTATCGGCGCATCGTGATGAAGACTGTCGCTGTGCTCAATCCCGCATGGCTCGACCCGAAATAATCCGTTGCACATCCAGCACTCAGCGGAAGCTAAGGTTAGTCGTAGCACTATCGGGCGTCGTCGTCGTTTCTCCAGCGGCGTAGTTCGTTCCGGGATACGGAGGAGCTGGCTAACGGTGAAACCCAAGCAGTGAGTCAGAGACTCCGTGGCTTTACGCGTCGACGAAGCTAACGACCTCGCGGTGCCGCTAGAAGTCATGCCCTACAACTTCAAGACCGAGGTTAGGGGTGAAACCGTCTGCAGCCTTGAAGCTAAGTCGTTTGATTCACGCAGAATTATTTGATGGTTATTATTTTAGAATGGGCAAAGAGAAGCATCTAAATTCTAAAAAGTGAAGCCAAGAACACCGTTTCTGGCAACCTTGTGGCAACCTATATTAGTATATCGGCGACAAGGAACGGGTGATCACGCGATGTCGTTTGAGATCAGAGGGCCAAATATTTTTTCAGAGAACTCGTTCCTTATCCCCGGTTTCGTAGCGGTTTTGTTGAAGGTCGTTTCAAACTCGGCAACGACGCGCAGGAGTTCGGCGAAGTCGGGAACCTCGCCGAAGAACATCGGACCGAGCATTTGCTGGAAATCGGCTCGCCAAGCCGCCGTGTGCTCTGCCGGTGGCGTGAGACGGAAGGTGCCGGGCTTGTGGGTGCTGTAGTCTACCCACGAGTAACGGAAGAAAATCTCCCGGTGCTCAGCGACGCGTTGAAACAAGGCCGTGTCGGCTAGTGCGCGTTCGCCGACGCCGGCGCGCAGCAGGCACCATAGGTCGTAATAGTGGCGTGCCATGCGGTGTTTGCGGGGCTTATCGGCTGGGCGAAAAGTTTCTTCATGAAGCAGGCATGCTTTTTCCCAAAAGGTGCGCTCGGCGGCGAGTACTTGCACGGTACAGGTGGCGTCAGCGTCAATCTGCGGAAAATATTCCAGCACATATGGCCGGATCATTCTGGCGGTGTGCGGCCAGTCGTCGGACCGTGCCCCCAACTCGATTTTGACAATAGGCGACACGTAGCTACCGGAGGCTTCGGTGAACACGGACGGATAATGCAGGAGCAGGCATTGCCCGTCGGCCATGTCGGGATCCACCTCCAGCCTCCAGCCGATGTCGCCCAAGGTGGCGCCTAGGCGGGCAGCGAGCGCGGGTTGGAGTTGGTTTTGCACCCAATCGCGGCACGCGAGCATGAGCGCTTCCAAGCGAATGCGGCGTTGTTTTCTACTGGGCGTGGTCGGGCGAGGCGTCGACCGTGATGCCGAGCGCGGATTTGTCCACAATCAGGTCGATGTCTTCTGAAAAGCGGGCGATGAGCTGCCAGGCTTTGGAAAGGGAGGTGCCGCCTTTGAATGTTAGGTGCCGGCCGAGCCCGGGAAGGGCGAACAATTCTCGCAGGGTCCAACAGACCCAGAAATCTTTTTCCACGCTGGCCGCGTCGAGCTGCATGGCTTGGTATACCTCTAAGCATGCGTCGCGTCGTCGCTCGGCGGAAAGGTGCAGGAACTTATTCATGGGTGTGCGGAGTAGAGATGGGGCCGGCGAGTTGGTGAAAAATTCGGGCAATCCAATCGGGGGCGCATGCTGCGTCTGCGGGTAGAGCGGCCCGATCAGCATCCGACAGGTTGCGGCGGAGGCGGGCGAGTACGTCGTCGTTAATGTGACGGCGGCCGATCCAGCGTAACGCGAGAATCACGAGCGCGCTTTGGCGATTTTTCGTCGATACGAAACGAGGAGAGACGTGTTGAAGAACAACGTAGCCCTTCGCCCCAAACTGTACGCGGCGAGTTGGGCCAGTGGTCAGGTGCATTGGGCGCATCGGCACTTGGTCGCTCAGCCTGAGCATGTTGGCGGCGTGGGCTCCGGTGGGAAAAAGCGCACCTTGGGCTTTGCGCTTCAACAGGTCGTGCATGGCGGACTGGGTGGGGCCGAGCGGGCCGAGCACCGGGTCGTGTCGGGGCACTTGATACAGACCACGCCCAGCGCGGTTGAGGATGCCGGCTTTGCAGTTGCGGGACAAGGCTTGGTCGATGGAGGCGCGACCGCCAAGGTCTAGGAAATCGGGCGGCGTCCACACGCGATCCTTCGGCCCGGCCCGGATGCGGTCAAGGAGTGCGGCGTCGATGGAATCTCGGTGCTTACTCAAGAGAATGGTGCCTTTTTGTCAGAAAATACATAAGAATATCTGACGAAAGGCAAGGCGGGATTCGCTGGAGTTTGCTCGGAGAGAAACCGGAGAAATAGCCTTTCCAGCGGGCCTCTTGGGGCATCACCAGCGCCATCCTCGACCGTGTCCTCCATCACGCCGAGACGGTCGTCATCGAAGGCAAAAGCTTCCGGATGAAAGACCAGATCGAGCCCTCGGCCTGACCCTCACACTCAACTCGCCTTCCTCACTCACGCCGGCGGCCGCCAAAACCACCGGCGTTTTTTACGAAATGGCGGGCTGGATGTAAGTCATCGATGCGGCTTTAAACGGAGGCATATACTTGTTTAAGCAGGTAGCGCTTAAATACTCTTTAAAACAAGTTTCTTTACTTTACTCGCGAAAGCGAGTTTATCGACTTAGATGAACTACCCGGTGGACACCCCCCTCCAACTACGCGCTGTGCTCAAAAGCCTGCGAAAGAGCCGCGGCCTCACGCAAGCGCAACTCGGGGCGAAACTTGGTCTTAGCCAGAAGCGTGTCGCCGGCATTGAGAAAAACCCTCAGGTGACGAGCATCGATCAGATTTCACGCATCATCGGCATACTGGGTGCGCGTCTCGTCGTGGAAGAACCGGATCGCGCCGACAAATCACAAAATCCGCGAACGCGCACCGGCTGGTAACCATGCCCACCCCGACCGAAAGACTCGAAGTCTGGATGAACGGCCTACACGCGGCCACATGGTCAGTCAGTGCCGGCGTGCACCAACTGCACTACGATCCGGACTGGGTCGCACATCCCGCCGGTCGCGCACTCTCCCTGTCTCTTCCGTTCGTCCCCGGTAACATCCCTCACCGCGGCGAGGTAATCGAAAGCTATTTCGACAACCTGCTTCCTGACCGCGCGGACATCCGCCAGCGCCTTCACACTCGATTCGGCTGCCGCACCCCCGAGACTTTCGATTTACTCACCGCCATCGGCCGGGACTGCGTCGGCGCGGTCCAACTGCTTCCACCAGGCACCCTGCCGGAATCTCCCTACTCCATCCAAGCCGAGGCCCTCGACAATTCGGATGTCGAGCGCCTCCTCGCGGCTACAGTTTCAAACGCCCCGGCCTTTGGCGACTCACCCGCAGACTTTCGCATTTCCATCGCCGGCGCGCAGGAGAAAACAGCCCTCCTCTGGCACCGTAAGCGCTGGCATCGCCCCTTGGGTTCTACGCCTACGACGCATATCCTGAAACTCCCGCTCGGGCTAGTGGGGAACTTAAAAGCCAACATGACGGACTCCGTCGAAAATGAGTGGCTCTGCGGCGAGCTTCTGCGCGGCTTTGGCCTGCCGGTCGCGCATTCTTACCCGGAACAGTTCGGTGATCAGAAGGTTCTTGTCGTCGAGCGCTTTGATCGCGCTTGGCAAGATAGCCGCTGGATCGCTCGGTTACCCCAAGAGGATTTTTGCCAAGCGCTCGGCATCCCAGGTTCCAAGAAATACGAAAAGCAGGGCGGCCCAGGAATGAAGGACATTCTCCGAATCCTTGCTGCAAGTGAAGAGCCTGCCGACGGTGCCACCTTCGTCAAAGCCCAGCTGCTTTTCTGGGCACTCGCTGCCACTGACGGCCACGCCAAGAATTTCTCTCTCTTTCAGCGACCGGACAGCAGCTATCGGATGACCCCACTCTATGACGTGCTCTCAGCTTGGCCGATCATCGGGAAAGGTCCTCGCCAGCTAGCCTACCAAAAAGCCGAACTCGCGATGGCGGTCCGCAGCAAGAACACACACTATCATCTCGCGGGGATTCTCCGCCGTCACTGGGACAACGTCGCGAAACTCGCCGGCATCAAAGATGCCTCGGAAATCATCACCGACGTCGTCACCGCAGCGCCCTCAGCCATCTCCCAAGTGCAGTCCCGCTTGCCCAAGGAGTTTCCTGCGTCCGTTGCGGACAAAATTTTCACCGGTTTGGAGCAGAGCCTTGCACAACTGAGCAATTAGGCCGTCAGCGGCCTTTATCGCGCAACGGCAATACGGACTGTGCTCGTGTCACGATTGGGAGGGATCGCTGCCCTTGAGCGCCGCCGCGATGGCCGCACGAATGCAGCGGTGTCATGTCGGGTGCCCTCGTGCTCGAGTCGCTCGAATCCGGGGTGAGATTTGATCGGTGCCTCCATCTTTGTCCCGAGGGCGTCCTCCATGCTGCCGACAAATGCAGCGATCCCGGCATTCCACCGGTCGACGGTCTTGAGGAGTTTCACGGGGTCCCGGTCTGGCCAGAATTCACCTTCATCGGTCACCGATTTCAAAAGACCGACGGCCTTGGCCGCATCCAGCGCGGCCGTGACGGTGAGATGGCACTTGAGAAAATGCTCCGGGGCCACGCCCGAGGCATACTGGGTCTTGCAGAATGAGCTTCCCTGCCAGCCGGCGATTGCCGGGCGAACGACACGGCCATCGAGCCGATGGGTTTCCGGGTAACGGGCGAGGAAACAATTCATCGGCTCGCAATCGACACCGGGATCGGCAGTGAACCCGACAATCTCAATAGGATCGACCGACACCGAACCGGCATCATCGTTGGCCGGATTGACCTTCATTTGGAATTTACCTTGAGCCAAAGCCAAGAATGGTTCCTTGGCTGTCAGCGCCGGGCCTTTGATGCCCTCGGCGCGGAGCCTTTAGAAGTCATCCCGACAACTTCAAGACCGAGGTTAGGGGTGTAACCCTCGCCTACCCTCTTCGCTCCAACGTAATCCCCGAATTCCCCGCCGCCGGCACAAACTGACCGGTGATTTTAGTCGCCTCAGCAGCCGCGAGCAGCACGCGTCCCAACGCCCCTTCCAGCTCCCGGTTCATGAGCGCGAGTAGCGGCCGCGCGCCGTATTTTTCGTTGATCCCGTTCGCCACCAACCAACGAAGCGCGTCATCGCTCACGTCCAAGTCGTGCCCGAGCGATTTGAACCGGGCCAACTGTTTGGTCAGACCTACCTTCGCGACTTTTTCTTGTTCGCTTCGCCCAAGCCGGTCGAAAACCAAGATTGCTCCGACCAAATCGATGCGCGCGATGATCTCCGGTTTCTTGATCGCACTTTCGACGTGGTAGCGGATCGTGCGCTCGAACGCGACCCGGTTCCTCGTCTGCATCTCCATTGCCTGCACCGCGCCAAGGTTCGAGGTCATCACGATGTAACAATCACCGAAATCGGCGGTGGTATTCTCCGAGTCCGTCATCCGCGCCGCACTGAGCAAGGCGAGCAGCAGATCCAACGAGCCTAGGTGTCCTTTCTCGATCTCATCGAACAGAAAAACACGGCGTCCGGTCTGCCACGACTGCACGACCCGGTCGCGGAACACCGCCACATCACTGAGCTCTTTGTATTCGGCCATGTCGAAGCGACCGAACTTGCTTGAGCCAAAAAAATAGTCGGCAAACAGCACACATAGCTCGGTTTTTCCTACTCCCGTCGGCCCGACACAGAGAAAACCACCGCGCGGCAAACCGGCGGCCGTCAGGTTCTGTTCTGAACGGAGAAGGTGCGCGCAAAAACTGTCCAATACCGTGTCCTGTCCTCGGAGCCGTTCACCAATCCACGCACGAAATTCACGGAGTCTTTGTCGATTTTCCACGGGGTTTGGTCTCTCGCCGCGCTTTCCGCAGCTTCATTTCCCGCTCTTTGACGAGTTTAACGACACTCAGAAAATCATGCGAGGGCTCCGCCATTTCAACCAGCGCCCGAATCACCGTGCTCGCCGCACCTTTCACTCCATTCCCCCGCGCACTCGCCAGCAGCAAGTTGAGCTTCTCGTCCTGCTGAGGCTCCAAATTAAAGATCACCGTCTCCCGCTCCTCTTCGCGGTTTTTCCGCAACGCCCGATCAATGTCGCCGCCGAGGCGCATCCGGCCAAGGAAATCGGAGGTCGGAGACGCAAGTTCCAGCAGCGTGCGCAGCACCGTGCCTGCTCCGCAGTCCACACCCGAGGCCAAGGCCGCGGCAATCAGCTCATTCACTTTGTCCATCTGCGCTTTTTCCAAGCTGAACCGCAGCGGATAGCCGCGTTGGCCCACGGCTTTTGAGTCGAAAGTCATAGATTCTACTTGTGTCTTTTCTAATTTAGTAAATTACTAAGTAAGGTCACAGCAACGCAACCTTAAAACAATGAAAACGCATCCCGCCCTCCTTGCCATCCCGTTCTTGTCCGGCTCTTCGGCCTTCGCCCAAACCGCTGTTTTTGCCCAGACCACCATGACGTCCGTCTCGGACTTTAAGAACGCAGCCGGCACGATTATCGCGATTCTGCTGATCGTCGCCTTCGTCAGTTCGTTGATCCTTTGGTATGTCGGCACACTGCAAAAGGAGAACAATCCGGCTGCGTCCAAGTGGTGTTTCCAAGCCGTTTGGTTTACGGCCATCGGCCTGCCTTTCATTTCCCTGATGTTCTACATGTTCGTCGGCTCCGGCGCCGTCGTCCAAGCGAAGTTCTGAGGCCATGCCCAACTATCGGCCAACCGGCACCGGGCTCCAAACCAAGGGGAGGTTCAGCAAGTATTTTGAGCCTTCGTCCATGGGAACCGTGATGATCGTTTTTCTGATGAGTATGCTGTTCACCTACATCCTCGTTTTCATGCGGGGTTACAGTCCGGTAGTCGTTATCCCTGCCGTCCTCATCGCCCCAAACGCCATCACCCTCTACGTGATCTTCGCTTTGGTTCAGGGAAAACCCAAAGGCCATCTGAACGACTGGTTCCGGTTCAACTTCAAGGGGCACCAAGGCTCCGGTTTGCCGGCCAAAGCCCCCGCTTTGCCACGGCTGGCCCCGTAACATGTATCCGCCTCCCAATGGTTACTTCGCCGGAGACTTCATCGTCTACGGCAGTCTCGAAAAGGGAGGGACGGTTTCTCGCGGTTTTCGGCTTTTCCCGCCCGATACCAAGGCTTCATCCGAACAAACCTTGGCCGCTTTGCATGAGAACTTGGTCCGCTATCTCCAAAGCGTTCCGGACAATCAGGCGGTGCAATGGAAGTGGCGGAAAGACTCCGATTACTCGCAGACCCTCGACTACTATGACGCCCAGACGGCCAGAGTCGAAGCCGGGCCGATTCGGGCCGTCCGGAAGCAGGCCAGCGGCTATTTCCGGGACCTCATGAACCAAAAGGAACTTCGGCGGGAGCATCTGGAAATCTACCCGTGTATCACCCTCGACCGGGCCGGCCCCCTCATCGCCACCAGCGCCGGCTTGGCGGAGTTCTACCGGGCGATCCTCGTCCAGCTCACCACTGTCTTCGCCCAGATTCATAGCGAAATTTTCAGCTGCTTCGGCGGTGAAATTGTCGTCACCCCGATGACCGCCGAGGACCACTTCCTTCGCACGTATCTGTTCTACAATCCTGACTTCACCGGCGCCTTGCCCTTGTTACGCAGCGTTTTTGATCCGGCGGACTCGATTTTGACGAATTGTCAGGCGACGGAAATCGACGCCCGTAACACCAGCGGCCGGCTCTATTTCGGCGGACACTATCACGGCATCGTCGTGCTGGAGATGCTCGGCTCGCACACCTACGAGACCATGATTCAGCACCTGACCAAAGCTGAATTCATCGACTACGAAATCACCGTCAACCTCCGGCCGCTCGACACCCGCAAACTCATCGAGCGCGAGGAACGCGAGAGCCAGGCGCTCCAACGCCAAGAGGTCGACGATCAGGAAAAACAGGGCATCACCTCCCCGAGCCGGCGTTCAACCGTCCGGCTAAAAGAGGCCTTGGTGGACAAATTGTCCGGCGGTCTCAGCCGATTTTTTGCGGTCACTTTCGCGGTGCGGGTTTGGGCTCCGAATGAAATCCTCCTTACGGCCAGAATGAGCGCGATCAAGACCGGCGCTCTCGGCATGAAAAACATGCGGGTCTTGGAGCAGCACCTTCCGCCCACCGCGCTCGACCTGCTTTACCTCACTTTACCCGGCAACGCTTTCCACCGGTATGCGGCGCGTGAAACGGAAATTGCCGACGAGCATCTCGCGAATCTGATTCCGTTCTCCGCCTCGTTCAACGGCGACCTTGACCAACCCCAAGCCCTTTATCGCAGCTCCGACGGCGGCCTCGTCGGCGTGCGGCTGCAAAAGCACAATGTCCCGCAACACACCGCCGTCCTGGGCGCTTCGCGTTCCGGCAAAAGCTTTTGGTTCGACGATCTTCTCCACCAGACCGCCCCCTACTTCGCCTACGATGTCATCGTTGAGAGCGGACTGACCCACCTGCCCTACAGCCGGGCTTTCGACCTCGAGCCCATCGTGATTCGCCGCGATGGGACGATTTCAATCAACTACCTCGATACCGGCGGGCTCCCGTTGTCCAAGGAGCACCTCGGCCTTGCCATCACCCAGGCGTTGCAGATGACCGGGAAAACCGACGACCGCCGGCTCTTCGCCACGCGCAAGGCCTACCTGACCCACTACGTTTCGACCGTCCTTGATGAGGCTGCGGACAATTGGCTTCGCTTGCATCCGGAAGCCATCCCCCGGGTGCAGCGCGAGGCCTGCGCCGTGCATCACTGGCATAAACGCTGCATCAAGGAGGACGACACTCCGATCGAGGCCTACACCGATCTGAAAGCGAAACTCGCGGCCAAACTCCCCGCCGCCCTTGAATTCATGGCCGGAATCAGCGACTCGGCGATTCAAGCGTTTACCGATGACCGCGCGACGGCCCACGTGTGGCGCAATCATGTCTTTTCGTATTTCCTACCGGAAGACTATCCGCGCCACTCCGACCTTTTCGAATTGGTCGCTTTCCGGCCCAAGGCCGATCACGACTCGCAAGAGATTCAGGAGCTTGCCGGACTGCTCCGCGAGTGGACCGCCGACCGCGGTTCTTACGGTCCCCTGTTCGACGGGGTCACCAATTGCGACCTCGGCGGCCGCGTCGTCCACTTCGAGCTCGGCGTAGCCGACAAAACCGATCGAACCCTCAAAATTGCGGCTTCGCTGACCATCGCGGGGAAAATTCGGCAGCACATCATCCGAATGCCCCGCAGTGTCCCGAAGCGTTTCACTTGGGAGGAATTCGCGGCGGACATGGATGTCCCCGACAACGACAAACTCGCCAGCGAACTCATCGCCCAATTGGCGAAATACAACTGCGTCTTCACCTACATCATTCAAAACTACGGGCAATTCCGGGACTCGCCGGTCGCTGCACCTTTGCTCGGCAACACGTCGCAGTTTTTCCTTTTTCGGCAGGAAGATCCGAAGGACATCGCCGATCTGGGCGCCCGGATCCACATGCCGGAATCCCTCCGCGACGCGGTCTCCAAATACCGGAAGGTCGTTAACATGCCGGCTGGCGGCCGCTTTTCCCGTTTCTGCTATTTCTCCCGCGCGGCGTTTCCCGAGATCGCCGGTTCCTGCGATTTCCACCCGGCGCAGTCCGCGGTCGAACAGGTTCAGCAAGCCAGCGTCGCTTAATTTTTACGCCATGAAATCCTTCGGCCCAATCGCCTCGCTTTGCCTCGCCGTCTTTGCCGCCGGCGGGTGCGCGACCCAATCACAGACCGGGCGCTTCGCCGGCGACGTGGTCGCCAGCGGGGCCGGCTTCGTTGCCGGCGACCAGCTCAGCGGCGGCAACAAGGCCGTGGCGTTCGGCTCGGGCGCCGTCGCCCTCGGCCTCAAACGCCTGGTCGAAAACGCGAACGACAAAAAGCGGATGGCCGAACTCGACGCCGCGTATCAGCGCGGCATGGCGCAAGAAGCCAAGCTGAGTTACCTCGCGATTCAGAATTCCCAGCGGCTCGGAACTCCGGAGCCCGCGGCCATGAACGAAGCCGCGGCCACACTGACCGCGATCCCGATTTCTGCGCCGGCCCGAACCATCAACGGGGTCAAAATCAATCCCACGGTCGAATCGGTCTACATCACCACCCGATGACCGCCACGAAACGAGCTCTCCTTGCTCTCGGCTTCACTTTCACCGCCTCACCGGGCTTTGCCATCTTTGGTTTCGGCGACGTGGTTTTTGACCCCACTCAGTACGGTTTCCAAGTCTCCCACCAGGCCAAGACCCTCGCGCATTGGGCCGAGGAGATCAAACGCTACGAGGACATGATTCTGAAGGCTCGTGAGACGTTGAATGTCCAGAATCAGATCAAGACCCAGATCGGCGATTGGCAGGGGGTCTATGACCGGGCGAAGGCGATCCAGGCCACGACCACGAAACTCACGACAAATCCGGGCGAGCTGTTCGAAAACGTCGTTGTCTTCGATTACAGCTCCGACGTTTCCAAGGGTTCGCTGGCCTACAACAACCACGGGAACTTCAACCGCATTGTCACCAAGGATGCCTTTGGTTCGGAGGTCGCCATCGAGTCCCAGCTGGTGCGCCGTTACGTCAGCGTCGAGCGGGCCTACGACAACGTGGCGAACGTTTACAAGGCAACGGAGACGGAAATCGCCGCCGCGCAAAAAGAGTTGGGCGAGACCTATGAAGACATGGGCAAACCGGGGGTCACCCAAGCCAACTACAGCAAACTCGCCGGCAAGGCCCAAGCGCTCCAGAGCCGCGTCAATCACCTTTCCCAGCAGCGGCGCGAGGCCAACGAGATGCTGACCGCGCAGCAAAACCTAAACTCCAACCAAGCGAAGAAGGAGGCCGAAGTGGGGAAAGCCATCCAAGCCTCCAACGATGAGGCCGTCGCGAAAGCCCTGTCGGCCGTCACTTATGGCCCGCTTCGATGGCGCTAATTTTTTGCGCGGTTATCTCCGCTTCATCCGGGGCTACTTCCTGGTCCTGGGCTGGGCTCTGATCATCGCCATCTTCTCCCTGATTTTGATCGACCACTTCCGCCCTGACCTCCGCCTGTTCGTCCTGCCCCTGCCCGCGCCATGATCCGCTTCAATTTAGACAAACTGACGGCCTTCGAGCGCAGTTTCGACGACTTGCGGCTGGAGATCTACACGATCGCTTTCCTGATCTTCCTCACCGGCTACTTCGCCCGGATCTGGTCGAAACGCAAAGACCCCGCCGCCCATCTCGAAACCATCGGCGTGGTCGCGATGCTTATCCTGATTTCGGTGATGATGAATCCCCTCATCCGTCCGCTTGCGACCACGTTGATGTATTACCCCGCCGAGAAACTCGAGGCGAGTAACACGATGTTTCAGATGAACGAGGCCCTGAACTATTTTCAGAAATCGATCAATCCGCCGGAGGCCGCCGCGCAGCAGACGTTTTTTGAAAAGCTCGGCAGCTTCGTTTGGAACTTCGCGGAGATGACCAAAAACGGTCTGATCAGCGCCGTCCTCTGGATTCTCTACCTGTTCCTGATGACCGTCGCGTCGCTGCTCGCCCTGCCTTTCTACTTTTTACAGCGCACGCTCATCATCGCGCTGTTCGCTTTCTCCCCAATCGCCGTCGCCTGCCTCAGCGTCCCCGCCTTACGCGACAAAGGCGCGGGCTACCTCTCGATGACGTTCAGTGTCCTCGCTTGGCCGCTCGGCTTCGCGCTCGTTGCGGCCATGTCGAACGTCTGCCTCGCCGCGTTCCCGCAAATCGGCAGCAGCGCGGGGGTCACCACCGCCGGCGCGGCGGTCGGATCGGTCATCGCCCCGGTCGTCGGCTTACTGGTCGGGTCCATCACGATGATTGTCGGCGTCGTGCTGGTTCCGCCCACCGCCCTCTATATTTTCCTCTACGGCGGAACGCTCTTTAACCCGATTTCCGCCGCGGCGAGTTCACTCCCCATGGCCGGCCGGCTCTTCGCCTTCAAAGGCCGGTAACCGGTTCTTCCGGTCCCGACTCAGCTCAAAATGAACCCTCCCCCACCCTTGAAGGCTCGCCGCGACGACGCCGGTCTCATCGACCGCATGGCCAATCGCGGCTTCGCCATCCGGGTGCTGGGTGTCCTCTGCCTTTTTCTTTTTCTCACTAATCTCATCTCGCCGTTTGTCGTCGTCCATTTGCTCAGCGATCCGGAGCGGGTCGCCATCATCGACGAGTCCAACAATATCGTTTTCGCCCGGCTCCGGAAGTTCAGCGATGCATCCACCCTCTACGCCCGGATCGGCCGCGAGGCCACGCTGAGCATGTTTATGCGCAACCCCAGAGGCCTTGATGATCCCGAGGTTCTCCCTCTGCTTTTTTCGCCGGCCGCCCAAGCCAAGCTCACCGCCTTGTTGGGCGAGGAAGCCAAGCATTTCGAAGCGTACCGCCTCCACCAGAAAGTTGAAATGGATCCTTTCATTTTGGAGGCCGAAGGCGACGACATGGTCCGCGCTGCCACCACGCTGCAGCTGACCCGGGTGGGCGTTTTCAACGAACGGCCCAAAAACGAAGTGGTCTCGGCCAAACTCGTTCTGCGGCTTTTCCGGAACAAAGACATCGCAACTAACCGCCGGTATCCTGTGGGCGTATGGGACTTCGACTACTCAGCCACCCGTTGATTGCGGCCCTTGCCCTTTCAACCCCCCTGCTTGCGGCCGTGGAGTCCGCCGGCTTGCCGCCCCTTGGCGTCATGCGCCGCGTGCCGCTCCAATCCGGCATCCCTTACGAAATCGGTATCGGCACGATGCCGACCACGATCATGATGCACGCGCCCATCGAGGCCTTTCAGTCGGAGGGTATCACCACGACCGACCGGCAAATTGCCAACGTCTTCCTCGACCATACCCCCGGCACCCGTTTCTTCTCGGTCAAAGCCCTCGCACCGGGCGTCGCCGACTTGAACGTCCTCTGTCATGGCGAATTTTACTCGTTTCGGTTTTTCCTCTCCAGCAATCCGACGCGCACGCTGACGATTTTGCCGCCGGACTCCCCCTCGGCAAAAAGTTCCCGTCCCGCGCTTACGCCGCAGCGGCTCTACGGCCTCCTGCAGGACGCGAAGACTTACTTTCTTGTCGCCCAAGCCCAACCCGGTTTCAGCCGCGATCTCCAGGTGGCCGCGCCCGGCACGATCCAAGCCGCCGGCACGCATCGCGTCGTGCTCGATCAAGTTTTCCGGTTCGAAAAGGATGATACCCTTTGTTTCCGGGTCATCTTTCTGAACGACACTTTCTCTGCGCTCCGCTACAACCCGGAACAAATCGTCATCCGCATCGGCACCGATGTCCACCGGCCCAGCTTTGCTGATTTAAGCGGAGAGATGTCGCCCGCCAGACCGGGCACTCTGGTTTGGCGTCCCTCGCGCCCCAACGCCCGGGCGATCTTGGTCGGACCCGATTCGGATGAATCCGACGTGTCGGATGCCCTCACGATTCCCCTCACCAAGCCCGGTCGCTATCGGCTGCAACTCTCCGCTCCCGGCGTGAAAACCCAAGAATTTCCGTTCGACGTTGACCGGCTCAACGAGCCCAAGACCGCCGACGTGGCCCCCTTCCCGGTCTCCGGCAAGGATTCGTTGCTCGGCACCGCCACGCTCACCCAGCCGCGCACCGGCCAATCGTTCGGCTACATCCTGATCTCCGGAATGCCGGACGGCCGACGCGGTGAAATCTCCATCGAGAACGAATTCAAGTTCCTGATTTACGTGCAGCCCCCCGCATCATGAGCCTGCGCAACCGCGTCCTCTCGTTTGTGCGTAGCACCAAGGTCGTCGCTGTCTTGTTGCTCATCGGGGCCAGTGCCGCCGTCTACTGGATCATCGGCGTGAACGCGAAGGAACGCGCCCGCATCGAGCCCCCCCGGTCGGCCGCAGCCGCCAATCGCCCCGAACAGTCCGCGCTGGCCGCCGCCCAACCTATGCTCAGCCGCGTGGGCGGCGGGATTGTGAATCTCGTTTTGCCCGACGCGCCCGAGCCCGAACAAAAGGGCCCGCCGGTCATTCCGCAAAAAATCCGCGATCAAATGCTCACTCCTCCCGTGACCATGTCGCTGTTTCCGTTCAAGCCCGCCCCGGTCGCTGAAAAGAAAACCCCGCCCGACTACTATCTCCCGACTTTCCGGCTCATCCGCTGCAAACTCGCCAATGCGGTCGAAACCGGTTCCGGCGAAAGTCCTCTGATCGCCTATGTCATGGAGGACCAACTTAACATCGACGCCAACGGCGTCTCCCGCGTCGTCATCCCGGCCGGGGTTGAAGTTCACGGGATCGCCGGCCCGGCCATGCGGGAGCGCATCACCAGCTCCGGCTCCTGGACGTTTGTTTGGCGCACAACCGGCCCCTCGAACGCGCGCGAATTGCGCGTTGCGGCGGTCGCGCTCAACCGCGACCGCGACGAGGCCACGGGCATTTTCGGAAGCAGCGACGGCGCTCCGGGGATCGCCGGAACGCGCATCGATGCAGTCAACGACAAGGAAATCCGCAGCCTCGCCCTCGCCTTCATCTCGGCCACCACCCGGGCGTTGAAGACCACCACCGAAACCCTCAATCCGTTGACGAACCAGGTCGTCTCCTCGGCGAAAAGCAGCTTCGGCAACGCGGGTCTTGAAGGCACCGCCGCCGCTTTCGACGAAGCGCAAAAGCAGACGGAAAGAATCCGCGCCCGCTTGGAGCTCGACGGATTCTATGTCGCCGTTCTTCCCGGTGCGGAATTTTACCTCTACACCAAGGAGCCCATCGATCTGCGCCGGGCCGCCGGACCCGGTTCCTGGCTCGTCCCGGATGCTTTGCCGGCGCGGCCCGCCGGGGTCGCCGCCCTCCCGGTTTCCAATTCACCATGAGCTTTCCTCTCCGTTTGCTTTGCACCGCCCTCGTCACGTCGGCCGGTTCCGGTTGCTCCTACCTGCCGAAGGCCAAACTTGCACCGCAGCCGGCAACCGCGCTCTCCCCTGCCCCCGCGCCACGCCCAACGGTCGAGGCACCCCTGCAACGGCCTCCGATTATTCCGGCTGTCTACAAACGCTATTACGTCGGCCTGGCCCCGGTCGGGTCCGGCCCGTCGGCCCGTTTCGCCCGCGCTCCCGGTGAATTCATCGTGCGCGAGGCCGACGAACAATGGAGTTCAAGCGGCGGCGTCGCCGGCACGGTTTCCGGACCCACTCTCGGGTATCGCAGCAGCGCTTTCAGTCCCGATCCCCTTCCCGCCGAGGTTCAATCCGCACTCGCCCAAGCCGCGAACAGCATCGAGCGGCTCGGCGAAGAAAACGTGCGGCTGCGCCATGAGGTCGCGGCCGCCAACCGCGCGGCCCTTGCCGCCGCAGTCCAGAGCCCTCCCCCAGCCGCACCGCCGCCCCCTGCCCCTCCCGCCCTTACCTCGCCGGGGCCGGACACCGCACCCGCTCAGCAAGCGGTCCAGCCGCCCGTCGCGAACGCTCCGGCCGCCCTCACGCTGCTCAGTTTCAACCCGTCGAATGAAAATATCATCGAGGTCACTTCGGAATTTGCGGCGCAATCCTCCGGCGCTCGGCGCATCCCTTTCGAACAGGTCTTCTTTCCCTCGCCCACGATGGTTGAAGCGAAGTTTTTGGTGACCGTGGTCGTGCCGGGTCCCGAATCCACCGCGATCATCAACCGTAAAATCTACGCTCTCGGCGATCTGGTCTCAGACGGCTTCATCTTGCTTGAGGTCGATGAGGACGGGGTTTGGCTTCGCCGCTCTTTTTTTCGCGTCCGCATTCCCTACGGCGAAAAGCCGATCACGGTGCGATTTCCGCAAGAGGTCTGAACCGTCCCCTTCATGCCCACGTACATCGCGGATTGCATTTCAGCCCGAGGGCACACGGTCCGGCGGCGCCCCGAAGCCACCAATGCCGGCGCGGCCCGAGCCGCTTTGCGCGCGGCGGGTTACTTTCCGTTCGCCATCCGCGAAGCCGGCAACCGTTACCGCCGCACCAAGGTCGCCCGCCGCCATCTCATCGCCCTGTTTCACGAACTCGCGATTCTGCTCGAAAGCCAATCGTTGCTCCAGGCGTTGGACGCCCTGCGCACCCGGTATCCCCACCGCGCCTTGCGCGGCATGATTCGCGAAATCCATGATTCGCTCGCGCGGTCCCGCGCGACCGCCCCGGATGCTTTCGGAGCTTTCAGCCGCACGTTTACCCCTGAAATCGTCAGCCTGATCGCAGCCGGCGAAGCCGCCGGTCCGGCCGGTTTAAGCGCCCGCTTCGCCGATCTTGAGGAACACCTCACCTTCGAGGCCGAGAACCGCGGTAATTTTATCTCCGCCGTCAGCTACCCAGCCGGTCTCGCCTTCGCCGTCTTCGCCCTGCTCGCGTTCGTCTTCGTTTTTCTGGTGCCCAAGCTGCAAGACCTCATCTCGACCTTTAACAGCGAAATGCCCCCTCTCACGACGGCCATCTTCGCCATCGCCGCCTTCGTGCAAAACTATCCCGCCGGGATCTTGGCCGCAATCATTGCGCCGATCCTCGCCGGGTCGGCCCTTTGGCTTTACGCCCCGAGCCGTCTCGTCATCGACACCCTGCTTTTGCGCGTCCCGATCCTCGGCGACATTCTGAAAAATCTGCTCACCGGCACCGTCGCGAAAACCTACGCGTCGCTCTACGACGCCGGTCGCCAAGCGCCGGAGATTTTACTTTCATGCGCCGCTTCCGTCTCCAACCGCCGCGCCAAACGCGTGCTGCTCCTCATGCACCACCGCGTGGCCCTCGAGGGGTTCAGTCCCGACGATGCTTTTGAGTGCGTCGGCTTTTGGCCGCCGATGGTGGTGATGAGTATCCGCAACGGCGCGGCCACCGGCTCCCTCGGTAAACAGATGCGTTTCATTGCCCGCGCCTCGTCCGACGCCGCGCGCCGCCGGTCCACCGAATTCTTCACCGTGCTGCGCTACGCCGCTCTTCTGCTCATGGGCGGTATCGTTGGGCTCGTCGTCTACGGCCTGCTCGCCCCGATCATGAATCTGGGCATGTCGATCAAATGAAGCCCTCCCGCCGCGCTTTCTCCCTGCTCGAAATTCTGATCGTCACGGCGATCATTGTCGCCGTCGGGGCCGGTCTGCTCATTTCCGGCGCCCGGCATTTGGAATTCGCGGCCATCCAAGCCGAGGATAGCCGACTTGAACAAATCTCCGCCGACATTCTCCGCTCCCTCGACTCGGAGGACTACGCCAGCACCAACTTGCTCGCCCTTGCCGGCGTGGTTCCGGGCGGAGTCACGCCCACGGCGTTCTCGCTGTTCACCAGCACCGCCGGTTTCACCGCCAGCGCCGACCAGTGGTTTTCAAAAGTCGCGCGGGTGCGCGGCCTCAACGTGACCTATGGCGCCGCGGTCTCAGCGTCAGCCCAACCCGAACTTTACAAAATCGCTTTCAACCCCGTCGGACAACCCCGGCTGCTGTTCTTGGGTCCGACGACTGAGACCGACAAACAACGCATGGTCCTCGTTTCGCTCATGTCGCGGCCCGAAAAACAGCAGATGCCGGCCTACCAAGCCTCGGCCGCTTGGTTCGACAGTATTTTTGGCACGAATTGGGCCACCAGCTCCCAGACCCTGCCCTCCCTTTGGACGACGCTTTTGACGGCCTCTCAACAGGCGGATTGGGTCGGCACGCCGAGCGCCGGATCGACGCTTTGGCGGCTGCGCACCCTGAACCTCACGGTGCCTAAACATCTCGTCTCAATTTCCAACGGTCACCCAACCCTCAGTCTCACCGTCACCACCGACGGCGGCGCTACCGCTTACACCGCAACCTCCGGTCAGGTTGTCACAACGAATCCGGTCATTGACGGCCGCAACATCGTCGTCACCCAGGGCGGTACCGCCACTCCGCTCCGCGTCTTCGCCATCCGGAAGAAATCTTCCGTGATCGTCGAGTGACCCCACCCCGGCCCGGGTAAATCCCAGTGATGGTGCGCTTTCAATTGACTTCCATTTTTTGAATTAGTAAATTACTAAATGAAACCCAGCCCGCTTTTTCTAGGCTTTTTTTTAATCGCTCTGCTCGCGGCCGCCGGGGCCGGCTTTGCCGCTCCGACCAAGGGTTGGAACCAAGGCGATCCTTCGGCTGAGGAACAGTATGTGCTCGAGCAATTCAACGCGGCAAGGAAGGACCCCGTGGGTTACGCGGCCCGTTACTACGCGCTGAATAACGCTGATCCAACCGTCACGGGCTACATCGCGTTCAGATCCGGCACAGCCACCATTTTGGCCGCTCAAAATGCTTGGATTCAGCGCGAAATCGCCCGCTTGCAGGTCGTTTATGAGCAGGCACAACGCGACTCGGTCAATTTCCCGAATTCCGGTGCGATTTCAAATGCGCCGTTGGTGTTTTACCCGGCATTTCAGTCGCAGGCCGGACGCTGGAATGCGGCTACGAGCGTAAATCCCATCTTGGTCGATGCGAGGTTTCCTCTGCGTGCCTTCGTCTACCCCCTGCCGCCCATCAGTCCGTTTTCCACGACCAACGGCTCTGTCGCCGGTTACGCCGCCTCAGTCCCTTTTTCCGGCCCGGACGCCACGGGCGGCACCGCTCAATTCGGACCCTTCGGTGGGACTCGCTACGAAACGCTAATCGCCAATTTCTACGCTCCCTATGTGGGCGCCCGCGAGTGGGCTTTGGAATTCGGCGTTTCCCCACTGCTCATCGGGCAAGGCGATTTGTTGCCGGGATTTCGCTTGGGCAATACCCGCATGGCCGGGATCAAAATCAAAGCCGGCAACGCGGACAACCGCATCCTCACCTTCTTTCAGGCTTCGAGCGAGTTTCTCACGCAGTCGGATCTTCCGTTCGGTAACGTTGATACCGTTTTCATCACCGGTGTAATCTACCAGGACAAGAACTCGAACGGCCTCTACGACCTCGGCGAAGGCCTCGGCGGCACGACCGTCATCCCCGACAAGGGCGATTGGTTTGCGGTCTCTTCCACCTCGGGAGGCTTCTCCTTTCCGGTTCGCGCAAACACCGGGGCTTACGTCCTCACACTCACCACGGGCCAGCTGCAGGGCGCGACGGCGACCGTTAATGTCGGAGCGGTGAGCGTTAAAAACGATTGGGTTTTGCCCGCAGTCCCAAGCACTCTGCCCCCGCAAGTAACCGTCGCGCCTTCAACTGGCGTTTCCCAATTTACCGGGCTCTCGACGCGGGGAATCGTGGAAACCGGTGCCAACTCCCTTTTCGGCGGGTTCGTCATCGCGAATCCTGCTGCAACCCGGAAACGCGTTCTCGTCCGCGCGGTCGGCAGCACGCTCCGCCTCAGTTTTGGCCTTGGTAATGCTGTCGGTGGAACATCGGTCTCCGTTTTTGATAGCTCCGGTGCATTGCTCGCCTCGAACACCGGTTGGCGGTCAACCGCGGACTTTGGCGCGGCGGTGCAGGCTGCGGCGGACAGCGTCGGTCTTTTTCGCTTCGCCGCTGAATTTGACAGCGCCCTGATCGTCGATCTCCCAGCCGGCGGTTACACCGCCGTGTTCCGTTCCGCCGACCCGAATCCTCAGGCCGGTCGCATTGGATTGCTTGAAGTTTATGATTTAACGCCCGGCATCGGTGGTCGCTTCATCGCGCTTTCGACAAGAGGGCGCATCGACACCGGTGATCGGAAAATGATCGTCGGATGTTCGCTCGCCGGCACCGGTTCCAAGCGGATGCTGGTGCGCGGCGTCGGCGCAGAATTAGGTGCCGTCTTCGGCGTTCCCGGCGCCTTGCCCAATCCCACTCTGACCCTCTTCGACAACGCCGGAGCGGTTCTTGCAGTCAACGACGACTGGAGCAACAGCCCGCAGACGAACCAAGTCCGTTCACTGACACAGGCGAGCGGTGCTTTCTCGCTCTCCGAGGGCAACCCGGACGCTTCGCTCCTGCGTTTGATCGGCCCGGGTAACTACACCGCAGCGGTCGAGGGCCGCACCGGCACGCTCAACAACGGCGTCGCCATCGTCGAACTCTACGAGACGCCCTGATCAGCCCCGTTCGGTTCCGCTCCACCCTTCAATGCAACCGCCCCGAATCCTCGTCATCGCGCTGACCGGATTCGCGTTGCTCGCCACGGTCCGGTCCAATCCGGGCCCGACCCAGCCCGTCGCGCCGGACGGCATTGGCTACACCGGTCCGGTCCCGATCGACGCACCTTTTCCAGAGTCGATCTACGGCCTCAACCACACCGGCAGTTCGTTTTCATTCACCCCGGTAACCGGCGTATTCGGCCAGCCCAATTCGGCGGTAGGCACGTTCACCTACTATTCCGCCCCTTTCTTTCCGCGCGGTTCCGAAGGGGTGTTCGAAATGGAGGTGTGGCTACAACTCCAGGAATCCGACGGTTCTTGGACGACCTTTCTGCCAATTCAGGCCTTCAAGATAAACACTCCGAATCCGGGACCGAGTAAGCCAACGGCGTTCACCTGGTTTCGCCCGATCCTCCCGAACCAAAACTACCGCGTTTTCGGTTACGTTTATATCTATAATCAGGGCGGAGGTAGTCAGGGCCGCTTTCCGATCTTTAGCACGACTGGGCCGATCAATACCGGCGCGGCCAACAACCCTCCCCGAGTGTCTTTTCCGACCGACGTTGCCGACATAAACTCAACCCAACGGATTGTAGGACAACTCTACACCATCAGCGCCAACGGGGAGGACGATAACTTCAATCTGGCCGAAGTCAGGATTTACAAAAACGGCGAACCCTTCGCCTTCAACCCGGTCTCGGGCGAGTCTGGGAATTCAGCAAATGCGACCTCGGACTCAACCCCCGGCGTCGTCACCTTCACCGCCCAATCGGAGGACTCTTACGGGGCTCTTTCCCCCGTCGCGGAGTGGGAAGTCACGATCCTTGATCGCTCCGACCAAACCCCCGTCAGCTCGACGAATGCGGCGATCAAGATCGGTGAAACTTTTACGCCCGCCTACGCCGGAGGCAGCGGTTCCGGCGGCTGGCAATTTGTTGTCGCCGCTCAAACCAATTGGGACGGGAGCGCTTCCGACAACACCGGAACCTTGCTGCCAAACGGATCGTGGTCGCCCGCCTGGACTCCCACTCTGCCCGGCCAATACCCCTTCTTCGTCACGCGCAACGGCGACGCTTTCGTAAAGCCCTCCGACCTCGCCGGCCCCTACACCGTTACCGTCTTTGGCGCGCCAACGGTTGCCTGGGCTTCGACCCCTCCGGCTCAAGTTACCCCCGGCACCCCCTTGCTATGGTCCGCTTACGCGACTTCTCCGAACGTCGGACCTTCCGTCATTCGCCTGCATTTTGATGTGTCGACCGACGGCGGGCTAACTTGGACGGGTAACGCCTACGGCTACGCCAACGCTCCTTTCTCGAACGCATTTCCTGCCGGCTCGCCCGGCTCGACTTACATCATGCGCGCGTCGGTCAATGACCAGACCATCGGCTCGGACGGCTTTGTCTCGCCGATCTTCTCCTCCCTCACCGTTCTGGCCAACGTCCAGACCGTCTCGCTTTCACCTGCGAATCCCACCGTCACGGCTGGCCGCAGTTTTGTTCTGACGGCCAGTGGCGGAGAAAACGGCTATGTTTGGGGCGGCAGCGCCTCCGGGTCCGGAGCGTCGCAAACGTTGAGTTTCGGCACCCCCGGCACTTTCACCGTGTCCGCCTACTCCCCGGCTGGCGGTGCTTTCGCGCAATCAAACACCCCGACCGCTCTCATCACCGTCGTGGCCGCTTCCCAAGGGGTTTCCATCTCACCGGTCAGCCTTTCTATCTCCGCCGGTCAGACCATAACCTTCACCGCCACCGGCGGACAAAACGGTTACATTTGGGGCGGCACACCCGGAGCGAATGGCACCAGTCAGAACGTCACTTTCCCGAATCCCGGCACCTACACCGTTTCCGTTTACTCCCCGGCAGGCGGCTCTTTCGGGCAGTCAAACCTGGCTGAGAGCACCATCAGCGTTGCCCGAGCTCCGCAATCCGTCGCGGTTGCGCCTCTGTCCGCGACCGTCTCCGCCGGTCAGTCCGTCGCCTTCACGGCAACCGGCGGTCAAGGCGGTTATGTCTGGGGCGGGAGCGCTTCCGGGGGCGGTTCCACCACCGTGGTTAATTTTCCCTCGGCGGGTTCTTACTCGGTCTCGGTCTATTCACCGGCCACCGGCATCTACGCCCAATCCAATACCGCAGTCGCAGCGGTCACGGCCACTTCCCTTCATCCGGCCGCTTCGCTGTCCGCTTCGCCGACTTCCGGCATCGCCCCTTTCACCACGGTTCTTGCTTGGACGACAACGGACGCAGCGAGCGTTTCAGTGACCGGCCCCGGCCTCAGTTCAAACACCCTTGCCGGCGCTCAGAGCGTCACGCTCTCAGCCGCGGGTTCCTACACCTTCACGATCGTTGCAAACGGTCCGGCAGGTTCTACCACGAACTCCACCACGGTCGTGGTCGCACCCAATACCGCGACCCTCGCGACCACCGCTTCCGCCATCACGTTTGGCTCCGCTTTCCGCGACAGTCTGGCGGGTAGCCCCACGACGGCCGATCGCACGCTCACGTTCAGCAATCCCGGAAATGCTGCGCTGACCATCACCGCGCACTCCGTCTCCGGCCCCGGCGCTTTCGCGATCCTCAGCGGCTTGCCCTTGCCTTACGTTCTGCCAGCCGGCGGCACCGCGGCGATTACCCTGCGCTTCGGCCCGGGCGTTGCCGTCGGAGTCAACGCGGGCGCCTTGACCGTCACCGCGACCACGAACGTCTCAACCGTCGCTCTCAGCGGCTCCGGTCTCGCGCCGAAAATCGGAGTCACTTGGAAATGAGTCTTCGGCCGCTCTTTTTCGTCACGGTTTCAGCCGTCTCAGCGGCCGCGGCCATCTACACTCCGCCCCGCTACGACACCGCCAGCGTCCCCACCACCGCGGCCCTCAACTCCACCGTCGCCATCAGCGCGCAATTTACGACGCAGCGCTCAGACGATGCCGGCCTGAACGACGCCACTCCGGATCAGATGAAACTTTACCGGATCATCATGTACGTCACCAAACCGGATGGCTTGACCGACATTGTCGCCGACTGGATTCCCGGCTGGCCCATCGGCTCCCCCTCCGCCGAAAATTCCGTTTCGCACGCCGGTTCTTTCGTCGCCTCCCAGGTCGGGGTCTACGCCGTCAGCTTCACCGCGATGGACGGCCGGCCTTGGTTCACTTCCTCGCCCACGTTCATCACGACGGTCACCGCCCCGACGCCGGCCATCACCTCATCCCTCGCGGCCCTTAACTTGGCGGTGAACCAAGCGTTCACTTACACCGTAACCGCCACGAATTCGCCCACGTCGTTTTCCGCGGCGGGTTTGCCCCCCGGCTTCACCCTCAATCCCGCGACCGGGTCGATTTCCGGCACGGCCACCACCGCCGGCTTCTACGGCTCCACCATCGGCGCAACGAACCGTTTTGGTTCCGCCACCGCTTCCCTGCCGTGGAACGTCATCGCTCCCGTCATCACCAACCGTCCCGGCGTTTCACCTGATTCCCTCACGCTTGGCAGCAGCCTGACTCTTACTCCCAGCGGTTCCGCCAATTTCGGGGTCGCTTGGATCGAGCGCGTGATCTTCCCGCCAACCGGCGCCGGTTTTCACCTCGGCACCCAATACGCCCCGAATCACAACGCTCCCGCCTCCTACACCCCGGTCAACGGCACCGGCACCTACACGTTCCTGACGCGCGTCGTCGATCCTTCCTTCAACTTCACCGACAGCGCCGTCACTTTCACCGTGCTGCCGCCCCCGCCGGTGATCACAAGCCCCGCCACGTTAGGCCTTCTTTTCGGGCAGACCGCGTCCTACCAAACCACCGCGACGAGCAGCCCCACCAGTTTCGGGTTTGCTTGGACCACCCAACCTCCGGGCGCTGCGGTCTTCGCCAACGGGCTTCTGACGGCCACCCCGTCCGCCGTCGGCACCTTCGGTTTCACCGTCTCGGCGAGCAATGCCGGCGGCACCGGCTCACGCGCCATCACCTTTACCGTCGGCCGCACGACGCCTGCACTCGCCTTTTCCGGCCAATCATTCCCGACCTCCGTTTTACTCAGCGCGACGCAGCTCAACGCTTCGCCGGCCAACCCCTACAATCCCGCGGCGATCCGGCCAACCGGCGCGGTGACTTACCAGATTTCCGCCGGATCCGGTTCGAACGCCTCACCCGCAGGCGCCCTCGCGCCCGGCTCCACTTTGTTGCCCGGCTCTTACACGGTCCGGGCGACTTACGCCGGCGATACGAATTACAATCCCACCTCGACCGACGTCACCTTCACCGTCGCGAATGCTTCCCCTTTGATCGCGAACCTGTCCGCGACTCCTTCTACGGTAAGCTTTGGCCAAGCGTCCTCGATTTCAACCACCGCGACCGACGTCGACGGAAATCTCTACGCCCACGCCCTGCTTTTCCGCAGCAGTGCCGACGGGAATTGGTCCCGGCCGCCCGGCACGAATTACTCGCTAATCGGCTGGAACGTCTACCCCGCCGACACGGCAAATATCATCTCAGGCTCCACCAGCAGCGACGATGTTCCGACCGGGCAAAGCAGCAGCACCAAAGCCCTCGTTTTCACCGCCGGCACCGCCCTGACTTATGTGTTTCACGCGAATGCCTCCGATGGGTCGTCTTATTCGAGCAATGGCCCGACGTTTAATCTGATCGTCACGAAGGCCACACCGACGATTTCCAACTTCGGCTCGCGGAGCTATTCCAGCGGGCTGCCCGCGTACACGTGGACGGCCGCCGACTCCGCGGCGACGCTTTCGAATCCTTTCAGCGGCACGGTCGCCCCGCCGACCGGCCCGGTGAGCTTCTCGGTGGTCGGCCCCGGCACGATGATTTCACCCGGCACTCAACTTGGGCCGGGCACTTATACGATCCGCGCCACTTATGCCGGCGACCAAAACTACAATCCCACGTCGGTTGACGCCACGCTCACTTATACGCAGCTCCCGCCGGTCATCACCAGCGCGGCCACCGCAAACGGCACCCTTGGCGCCAGTTTCACCTACGCCATCACCGCCACGAACCATCCGACGAGCTTTTCGATCTCCGGCTCCTTGCCGCCAGGTCTGGGCTTTGCCCCCGGCTCGGGAACTCTTGCAGGCACCCCCCGCGTACCCGGCTCCTTTCCGCTGACGATCTCCGCCGCCAATGCGGCCGGTTCATCCGTCCGTACCCTCGCCCTGACGATGGCCGATCTCGCCGTGGCCTCTTCGGGCACGATCATCTTTCCAAACGTCATCGAAGGGGCGTCCAGCACCCGCACCGCGGCCATTAACAACGAGGGGAATACAGCGCTCTCCGTCCAGTTCAGCTCCGCCTTCGGCGATCAAGTCGCATCCGATTTCGCGGCCCCCGCCGCCGCTTTGACCATTCCCGTCGGTGCGACCGTCGACGTCCCCCTCACCTTCACCCCCACCGGCACCGGCGCAAAAACCGGTTCATTTCTGCTCTTCACGACCGATTCCACCGCCACGCCCAAAAAGTTCGTGCTGCAAGGCAGCGCGACCACCTCCACCCCGCCCCAGCCGCCCTCCGCCGCAATCACGGCCGACCGCTCCACGATCCGCGTCGGGCAATCCACGACGATCCGCGCGACGTACGCGGCCGGCACTTATGATGTCCTGGCCGACACCAGCATTGATGCCCCACCCGGAAACCCCGTGGCCGGTGCAGACGGCTTCGCCCAGACTTTCCGGACTTTTCTTTTCACCCCAACCGCCGTCGGCAGCTACCCGTTCGTGGCCCGCGCCGTTACCCCAAATTTTGCGTGGACGCAGTATGCCTCCACCACCGTCAACGTCACCCCGCCCCGCTACACGTTGACGGTATCGGTCTCCGGACCGGGCCATGCCTCCCCGCTCGGATCGTCCACCTTCGATTGGAACGAGGTCGCGACCGCGGCCGCATCATGGCCGTCGAACGCTCTCTTCACCGGCTGGACGGGCGACGCTTCCGGCACTTCGCCCACGATCAATTTGGTCATGAATTCAGACAAGGCGGTGACGGCCGTTTTTGCGGGCAAAGCCGCCCAAACCATCACCTTCCTTGACCCGGGAGCCCAGCTCGTCGGTCCGGCGTTTGACCTGTTCGCGTCCGCCTCATCGGGGTTGCCTGTCGCCGTCACGGTGTCGGCGGGCAACGCCTTCATCACCGGCACCGCCGCCAGCGGTTATAAAATGACCATCACCTCCGCCGGAGCGGCCGAGGTCACCGCCACCCAACCCGGTAACGCCGCCTTTCTCCCCGCCCCCGCCGTGGTTCGAAGCATCAACGGGGTCACCGCCGTGCTCAAGATTCGGCAAGACACCGACCGCGTCAAAATCCTCCGGGGCGATCCCGCCGACAATCCCACCGTCATCATCGGCCGCCCATGATTACCCTCGCGCACGCTTGCCCGCTCCTCGACGCCGCTCTCGCCCACAAAGCCAGTGATCTTCACTTGCTCGACGAGCGCCCCGCTTACTGGCGCATCGACGGCGCTCTGGCCCCCGCCGAACCGGTGCTCGAGTCCACCCCGCTCCTCGATACCTTGGACACTTTGCTGGCATCCGTCGGCCGGTCTCACGGAGGAATCAATCACGCCGACTTGGGCTTCGGTTACAACCAGCGCCGCATCCGGGCTTCTCTTTACCGCACCCTCGGTCGCCGCGCCGCTGTGCTCCGCGTCATCCCCGCGACCCATCCCACCCTCGCGGCCATTGGCGTCCCGCCGGCGTTCACCACGGCCCTCGATACCATGTCCGGTCTGTTCTTGGTCGCCGGGGCCACCGGCGACGGCAAAAGCACCACCTTGGCCGCGGCGATCGCTTACCTCATCGCCCGCAAACCCGCCAAGATCCTCACCCTCGAAGACCCGGTCGAATACTTGCACGTTTCCGGTCAATCGCTCGTCGATCAACTTGAACTCGGCACCGATTTTACCGACTTCAACACCGCCCTCAAAGGGGCCCTGCGCCAAGACCCGGACGTGATCTTAGTCGGAGAACTCCGCGACTTCGAGACGTTCCAAACCGCCTGCCACGCCGCCACCACCGGCCACCTCGTCCTCGCTTCCGTCCACGGCGAGTCGGCCATGAAGACCATCGCCCGCGTCGTTGATACTTTTCCGGAAAAGGTCCGGGCCGAACAGCGCGCGATTTTCGCCCAAAGCCTCACCGGCATTTACGCCCAACAGTTGGTCAAGATCGCCGACGGCCGCCGCGCCGTGGGCGAACTCATGATTTGCACCGAGGCGATTCGAAATCTCATCAGCGACAACCGGCTCGATTGCATCTCGGGCGAAATCCGAACCGGCACGAAGCACGGCATGCGGTCGATGGATATGCACCTCGCCCAACTCGTCCGCGCAAAAGTCCTGACCGAGCCCGCCGCCCGCAGCCGCGCCCTCTTCCCCGCTCTTTTTAGCCAACTGCTCACTTTCGTTTAATCATGAAACGCCACCTTTTCCTCAGGGCCGCACTCCTCGGTGCGTTCCTCTCGGGCTGCGCATCCCGCCCACGCCCGTTCCCCCACGCTCCCGTCTCTGCGGCGGCCGGCCCCGCATTCACCCTCGTGCCGAGCGCCGTCCGCGTCGCGCCGCACTTCGAACTCATTCTCACCCGGCCGCAGCGTCTCGGCTCCCGCGTCTTCCGAACCACCAAGGAAACCCGTCGGATCGGTCTTGCTCCCGCCGGCCCGGATGCCGCCGCCGGCCTCGACACCTTCGACGCCGACACCGCCTTTGTCCCGCTCGCCACGGAGTTCGTTCCCCTCACCCCCGGCTTCACCACCACCCGCACCGACTACGATCTGAAACCCACCGGCGGGCACGTCGCGATTTCAACCCGCTCCGACATCGTCCGGATCGAAATCAACCATCGCCGGCTCGTCTCAGTCTCCACCGGCGTCTCCGGCGCCCGCACTCCCGTCTTCGCCGAATTTCGCCAGACCGCGTCCACCACGCTCAGCCCCACGCCGATCGTCATCCCCGGCGATGGCTACGCCGTCCTCACCTACACCTTCATCTTCCACCCATGAAATTCGGCTCCCTTCTCCTCTTCGCCCTCGTCGCCACCGCGGCCTCCGCTCAGCCGCAATCCGCGTCTGATTCCTCCCCGGCCACCACCGCCCTCGCCCAACGTCTCACCAAACCCTACCGGGCCGGCGGAGAAAATATCCGCACGGTGTTAACCAGTCTCGCCCGCTCTTACAAATTTACCGTCGTCATCGCCCCCGACGTCAAAGGCGAGGTCCAGCTCGAGATCAACGACGGCACCGTCCGCGACGTTTTAAACGCACTCACCGAACCGAACGGCTACTTTTACGAGGAGTCCGAAAATTTCGTGAGCGTGAAGAAACTGCGGACCGTACTCTACACCATCGAATATCCGAAGGTCTCCCGCTCCGCGAGCGCCAGCACCGCCGTCTCCATGTCCCCCGGTTCCGGTTCGTTGGGTTCAAGCAACAGCAACGGTCAAAACACGGTCACCACCAACAATACCGCCAACGGACAAAACGGGCAAACGGGCGGCGGTGGCAATACGGGGTCCTCGTCATTTCAAATCACGCAGAAAAATGAGAACGACGTCTGGACGGACCTCTCCTCGGCACTGAAAAGCTACCTGCTCGAGGACGAGAAACTTGTCCTCAATCCGTTTTCGGGCATCGCCTCGATTACCGCCGCCGTTCAGCGGCACCGCGATATTTCGGCCTTCATTTCGAAACTCAATCGCCGGATTCGTCGCCAAGTTCTCATCGAGGCGAAATTCGTCCAGATCGACACCAATACGGCGTTCAAATTCGGAGCCGATTACTCCCTCGCCGCAACCAAAGCCGGAATCTTCGACATCAACAACACCGCGATCGTGACGAAAATTGCGGGCGTCGGCAGTACCGTGCTCCCGCAAAACACATTAGTCACGACCCTGGGCGTCGGGAAACTCACCGCGTTTCTCAGCGCGCTGGAGGAACAGGGCACGGTCCGCGCCATCAGCGTGCCCCGCGTGACGGTGATGCACAATCAAACCGCGCTCCTCAACGTCTCAAAATCCATCGTGCTGTTCTCCCTCGCGAGCAGCACGTCCACCGCCACCGGTACCGCCACCTCGATTTTGACCACGCAGGAAACGTACACGCGGGAAACCCAGAGTTTCGGGACGTTTCTCCCGTTGACGGTCCACGTCGCCGACGACGGTCAAATCACCATCTCCGTCGAGCCGCGCCGCAGCCAATTGGACTCCATCACCACGTCCCCGGACGGCAAACAAACCGGCGCCAACTCGTCCGACCAAAGCGTCTCGACCTTGGTTACGATCAAAAGCGGCCAGAGCGCGATCATCGGCGGTCTTATCTCCGACACCGAAGGTGAGACCGAACGCAGCCTCCCCGGCATCAGCAAGGTGCCTTTCCTGGGCAAGGTCTTCTCCACGACCGCGAAGACCAAGACCCACTCGGAACTTTCGATCATCATCACCGCCACCGAGATCCCAGCGATATGATCGATTTTCCCCCCACCCTCAGCGCCGCCGGGGCCACGCGCAGCCCACTGCCACCTTCACCGGTCACGTCCCTTCCGTTCCCGGCCAGTGCCGGCAGTGATCGCGCGGCCGCCCATGCGGCCACCCGCGATCCTCTTTGGATGCTGCACGAACTTCTCTCCACGCGCGCCATCACCCGCGACCAACATCGCAGCGCAACCGACTTGATCAATTCGCCCAAGGGCAACGCCATGTCCGTTCCGGACACCCTGCTCACACTCGGCTTGGCGACCCCGCTGAATCTGGCCGCGCTCTACGCGAACGTTCATCACCTCACCACCGTTGAGCTGAGCAACAGCGGGTTTGAACCTGCGACGGCTAAACTGCTTCCGAAGCTTCGTGCCACCCAGGTCTGTGCCGTGCCTTTCCGCCGGGTCGGCCGCGACATCCATGTCGCCGTTGCCGACCCCAGCGTCTTTACGAAAGCAGCGGCGAGCGCCGAACTCTCCGGAGCGTCGATCTTCCTGTTCGTCGCGCCGAAACGGGAAATCCTTTCCCTGATCGCAGAAGTCTGGAGCGGCGAACTCCCGGATATCACCTTGATGCCGGCAGCCGACTACGTCGCCCGAACCTTGGCCCTCTGCGTCGCCGAGCGCGCCAGTGACGTGCATTTCGAACCCAAGCCCCGCTCCCTCGACGTGCGCAAGCGCATCGACGGCGAACTCATCCACCACGCCTTCATTCCGGAAGCGCAACGCGATCTCATCATCAACGCGGTCAAGAACCTCGCCGGCTTGAACACCAGCGAGCGGCGCATTCCCCAGGACGGACAGGCCAAGCTCCAGATCGGCTCCCGGCCCTACACGTTCCGCGTCTCCACCGCCCCGACGGTCTACGGTCAAAATGCCGTCCTCCGGGTGATGGATGAGAGCGCCTACACCCGCTCTCTGACCGACCAAGGGTTGAGCCCCTTTAACGAGGGTCTGATCCGCGAACTGGTCAAAATGCCCAACGGCGTCATCGTCTGCACCGGGCCGACCGGGTCCGGAAAAACCACGCTCCTGCACGCCCTGCTTTCCCTGCTCGATGCCCCGAGCAGCAAGATTGTCGCGATCGAAGATCCGATCGAATATGAGAATCCCCGGTTCACCCAGATGCCGGTGAACGTCGAATTGGGCAACAGCTTCGCCCTCCTCCTCCGGGCCGCGTTACGTCAGGACCCCGATTACATTTTGGTCGGCGAGATCCGCGACCGGGACGTGGCCAACGTCACCATTCAGGCCGCTCTCACCGGCCATTTGGTCTTTACGACTCTCCATACCAACGATGCCGCCGCGGCCATCACCCGGCTCGTAGACATCGGCGTCGATCCGTTCCTGATCTCTTCCAGCGTCGCGGCCGTCACCGCTCAACGTCTGCTCCCGTTACTCTGCCCGGAGTGTTCCATCGAACATCCCAAACTGGAGAAGATGCGCGCCAACTTTGCGCTGCCCGATGCGCGTTTTCGCGTCCCGAAACCCAACGGTTGTCCCCACTGCAATTTCGAGGGCACGTTTCGGCGGATCGGTATCTACGAGGTCCTGCCTCTGAAGTTCGACCACAGCCGCGAAATTCAGGCGCTGACCGCCGCGCAAATCGCTGAAATCACCGACCTCGATTTGCGCATCAGCGTCCTCGACGACACCCAAAGCCCGCCGGGCCCGGCCAGTCCCATCCCGCCCGATGCGGTAAAACGAGTGCAGGAACTCCGCCAGTCGCGCGACGCGGCTTTGGCCCGTCACGCCGCCCGGATCGACACCGAGCGGCGCAAAGAAACCGAAGTCACGGACTTGATCCTCAACCAACGCGGCGACTCCGCCATTCGCGATGTCTACCGCCGCCGCGGCTTTCTCACCCTCCGCGACGACGCGATGGCTAAAGCTGCGGCCGGCCTCGTCTCCCTTGAGGCCGTTTTCGCCGCCACCGGCTAACCCTTTCCGCCAGCCGACGGATTCAAAACAACAACAAAACCGATCCCATGAAACATAATCCCAATCCACGCCGCCTTTCGAACAATCGCGGCTTCACGCTCCTCGAAATCCTGATCGTCATCTCGATCATCATCTCTGTTTTCGGCGGCCTTGGCGTCGCCGGATTCAAATTCGCGAAAACCCGCGGCGACATCGCCAGTGTCGTCCGGGCCGTCAACACCGACAAGGCGGCTTTGGCGACCTTTGCCACGCAGGCGAGCAACAACGGACTCATTCCGCTGACAAAAGGCCCGCTCACCTCGCTGCCTCTGACCGGCACGATGGCCGCGGCGGCCGCCTCGGTGGTCAACAACGCCGTTCACCTGGAAATCGCGTTGCTTGGCTCGGGCGCGCTTGAGGGTGCCAGCATCATCACGATGGGCTCCAACGTCCCGCCGGCTGGACCCGCGTCCGCCCCGGTCCTTTGGAATCAAACGACCCAAACGTTCTTCACGACCGGCGACGTGGCCCCGAACTTTGACTTCACACCGACCTCGACCCTCGACTCGGTCATTTCGGCTCCGGCCACCGCCCCCAGCACCGCCGTGGGCGCGAACTTTCGGCTCGACGGCACGACCAACATCCCGGCCAACACGCGCGTCGTTCACCGGAAAATTCCGAACGTGCCGGCCGCCACCGCCTACGCTTTGGCCCAAAGTTTCTACAAGGGCGTTTTGCCCGTCGCCGGTGTGGCCTGTGATGTCGGTCCGGTTGCTTACGCCGCGGCCGACGCAACCGGTAAGATGACCGTCTACGTCTACGTCACCCAACAATAACGGTATCCCCCAAGCGTTGGGCGGGCCCCGGACTCTGCTAGGTCCGGGGCCTCCCCTGCCTCCATTCATGAAAGCTGTCGCCTTACTTTGGCACCGCACTCTCGTCGTCTCCGCCGGCAGTGTAGCCACCACCCATCTCATCCCGGCCGATGTCGATCTCGGCTCAGCTCTTCTCGCCGCGCTCGCCGCCCTGCCTTCGTCTCCGAAAGTCGTCCGCCTCATCTATCAGCCGCAAGATTTGCTGATGCAGGCGGTCGAAACTCCGATGGGGAACCGCCGCAGCATCCGCAAAGCCCTTTCTTCCGACTACCCCGCCATCGCCAACGATCTTGTGCTGTGGGGCTGTCAGCGCCTCGAACCCGCCGGCAAAAAAGGGGCCATCACCCTTCTGTGCATGGAAAAGTCACCCCGTCTGCGCACCTTGCTCGCCGATCTTTCGGCCGGGAATGTCCAGATCGACGGCGTCTTCCCCTTGCTCACGTTGCTGGAGCGCACCCCCGCCGCGTTTGCTCCGGGCCGTTCGGTCTCAATCGCCCACACCGACAGACAGGCCCTGCTTTACTCGCGCGACGAACATGCCGTCCGCTCCACCGCCGCTTTTTACGACGATGCCGAAGCGCTCGCACTCGATTACTTTTCGGGGACTTCAATCGTGCCCAGCGGCCCGCAGCCGACGACCGACATCGTTCATCTCACCCCCGCACCTTGGACTTTCGCCACCTATCTCGCCGGAGCTACGCCCGGAACCCACCCCCTTGAAAAATTCCTGGCCGAGGCGCTCCGGATTCCGGCCAACGATCTCTCCAACTTTGCCCCACCTTCCTCACTTCCGTCATTTTCAACCGTAAGCCTTGCCGCCGGTTTTATCCTGTTTGCCGCCGGCGCTTACCTTGCCACCGCGCACGAGCTCACGGTGCGGAAACTCGACGCCGATCTCGCCAGCAAGCAAGCCCAGCAACGGCAGCTCCAAGCCGAACTCAACGGCCGCCAGCAACGCGACGCGACGATCAAAAAAGCGGCAAGCTTCGCGGCGGACGTCGGGGCAACTCCGGCCGGGCTCTCCGCGCTGCTGCGCGCCCTCGAGACCGACCTGCCGCGCGAAGTCACCGTCACCGGGCTCCGCGTGACGGACCGCGACTTTACCCTCGAAATCACCACCCACGTCCCAAGTGAAAAATCCGGACCGTTCTTCGCCTTCTTCGATGCCCTTTCAAACAAGGACAACCCGTGGAAAATCACCACCGCGCGGCCCGTGATTTCCATTTCCGCCGGCACCTTCTCCCTCAACGGAATCTTAAAATGAGCCTCACCTTACCCGCCAAAGCTGCCTTGGGCTTCGGCCTGGCCGTCCTCACGTCCGCGATCGCCTACACCCAACTGCGCAGCGTCAGCTACGGCACCGTTGACCCGGAAATCGCCGCCATCGAACGCGCGCTGCGCGCGCTCGATCATGCGACGCCGGCGGCCGCCACCGCCGCCGCCAACTCCCTCGCGCAAGCGGAACGTCAACTTTGGTCCGAGGCCGCCTTTGCTTCATGGCGACGTTCACCGCCGTCGGGCTGGGTGATCGCGGCCGTGGGTGAACCCGACTCCAAATCCGCCGTGCTGCAACGGGTCGCTCTTTCCCGGCCCCAAGCTTTGAAGAGCGATTGGCCGGAAGTGGTTCGCATGATCGCGGAGCTTCAAAACACGCCCGCCTTTGTGGTGCGCTCCGTCACCCTGACCGCACCCGGAATTCCCACCCGCAATATGGCCACGGTTCTGATCGTCGGACATGCGGCTTTTCGCCGCTGAAAACAACCCCCCTCCCATGCCCATGAGTCAACGTATCGCCTGATTCAGGATGAAGCAAAGACGCCTATCGGAAAACATTGGTGGAAAACGGCTAAATCATCATGGTAACGCAAAATAGAGTTTATTTTAAACGTAAAACAAAGTTGCTTAATTAGGTAAAACAGAGTTCTATTTGGGCGTAAAACAAAGCTGATGGCCACGCCTCAACAAGCTCTAGCTTCTGCCCTGCAACGGGTCCGAGATCGTTCTGCGGGCGAGGTGGTCCGCGGTCCTGAGATTTCGCGCCCGGATCGGCTGCTGTTGGTGAAGCGGGGCTTTCTTGTCGAAATCATCAAGGGTTGGTATGCGTTGACCACGCCACAGGCCGAGCCGGGTGACACGACGTTTTGGCACGCGCACTTTTGGGGCTTCTCCAGTGCTTATCTGCGATACCGTTTCGGAACGGGCTACAGCCTGTCGGCCGAGCATTCGCTCGATCTGTTGACCGGCAATACCCAGACGCCAGCCCAATTGATTGTCATCGCCGGCCAAGGCGGCACCTCGACCCTAAAGCTCCCGAACCAAACGTCGTTGCTGATCTACGCCGACCGGAAAAACGTGCCGAAGCAAACCGAGCTTCGGCAGGGCGTGCAGGTTATGCCGCTGGCGCTCGCACTGGTGCGGGTGAGCCCGACGTTCTTCCGGCACTCCGCCACGAACGCGGAAATCGCGTTGCGCTTGGTCAGACCCGATGACCTCAGCCGGGGCCTGCTGGGGGCGGAGGGTTCACTCGCTGCGGCCGGCCGGATGGTTGGCGGATTTCGTCACTGTGGATTGACGGATCAGGCTGACCGCCTTGCCTCGGATCTCGATGCGGCCGGTCTGGAATTCACCGAAACGAATCCGTTTGCGGCGCCGCCACAGTTGCCGGTCGGGATGCTTTTCACTTCGCCTTACGTGGGAAGGTTAAAGGCACTCTGGCAGCGGATGCGTCCGACGGCGCATGAGCTTTTCCCGGCTCCACCCGGTCCGCCTCAGCGCGACGCCTATCTCAGCCGCGTCGCTGAAATCTACACCCACGATGCCTATCATTCGCTTTCCATCGAGGGCTATCAGGTCACGCCGGAATTGATCGGCCGCATTGCCGCGGGTGAATGGAACCCGGAAACCGCGGGATCGGATCAGAATCAGGTGAATGCGATGGCCGCGAAGGGTTACCATGCGACTTTTCAGGCCGTGCTGGACAGCCTACGGGAAATCCTTGGTGGGCAGCCAGCCCCAGGAGTAGCGAATCGTGACATGCCCGGGTGGTATCGGGCGCTGTTCAGTCCGTCGGTGCAAGCCGGGCTATTGCCGGCTTACGCTCTGGCTGGTCATCGCAATCGTCCCGTTTTCATTCGGGGTTCGGAACATGTGCCGCCGCCGCATGAGGCGGTGCCGGAGTTGCTGGATACGCTTTTTGAACTGCTCGCGGCGGAACCGTCCGCCGGCGTGCAGGCGGTGCTCGGACATTTTCTGTTCGTCTACATCCATCCGTATTCGGACGGGAACGGCCGACTCGGGCGATTCATCCTGAACACGCTACTCGCATCCGGAGGCTACCCGTGGACGGTCATTCGGGTGGAGCATCGCAAAGCCTACATGGCAGCGTTGGAAAATGCTTCGGTCCGACACGACATCGGGGATTTCACGCG